>Ga0335085_10000348_pt1 | contig 135833 bp, 122 predicted proteins | sample Lox_Sample_45_FD_206712 | JGI IMG/M metagenome (GOLD analysis project Ga0335085, IMG submission 206712) | Soil microbial communities from Loxahatchee National Wildlife Refuge, Florida, United States - Lox_Sample_4.5 | ecosystem: Environmental > Terrestrial > Soil > Wetlands | place: USA...
TCGCGCCAACACCGTGCGATACGGATGTGGAGATTTTCGCGGGCCATGAGTGGGCGGAACCGGACGTCGATCATTTGCGTAGTTTGATGCGCCACGTATTCACACATCGCGCAGAGGCCAAAGAAAGGGCGCGAACCGGACGTAAAGAAATGGTTGAGAAATACGACCGGCGCGTCGTCATGGCACGGTGGACAACGGAAATCGCGCGCCTGCTGAATTGAGCAACGGATTCGGGGCCTTTTGACTCGATTGCGGGATTTCGTTCGGCACCGCGGCTATCGTCGCGTTTTGCAAGCAATGGCCGAGTTGGGAGAGACATACCAATGGGCGTCTGCGTCGTTTCGCCTGTGACAGAAATCGTTCGATTCACGTGCGCGCGGAGTCCCCGAGTCATGTTGCTCACGGATGGTGCTTCGCGCGAAACAATCCCTGAATCGATCCGCGGCATAGCCGACGAATTTCAGTACGGAGACCTCTCCTGGGTTAGCCGGTCGGAGATTCCGGGTCATTGGGATGGCGCGGTGATTTGGTGCAAAGGCGAATCACCCAGCGGCGGCTCGCCTGCGGAGTGGAGAACGTCTTTTTTTCCAAAACCCTGTTGTAACGCGTCCGTTGCCGTACATTGGGCCTATCTCGAGCACGCAGACTTGCTCGGACTGGAGCCTCGCTTGCTTCGAGCGCACGCAACGAGCACGGTCTGGAATCCTTCCCTGCGCGTCGCTGGATCGAACCCCTCCGAAAAACGCAAGACGGCCTGGCGCGCTGGCGCGAAACCATGGGCTCGACTGTCTTTGACGCTTTGGCAGGAATTAGAAAGACCTGGTTCCGGCATGGATTCCCTATTGGAGCTTTGGAAGTCCAGTGCCAATGACGTTCAGTTCTCGTCCTTGGTCTTGCGCAATCTGATTGTTGTCCTGATGAAATGTAATAAGTGGGAGAAAGCGGGCGAATTACTCGACCTCGGAATTACCGCGTTTCCCGGATGTGCGGAATTCCTCTATCTTCACGCCGTCTACTTTATCTTGCAGCAAAGCCCGTCGAAAGCGGTTCGCTTTCTAGAGGCCGCACTCGGTTGTCACGGACGCGAATTCGTTGGAAGCGGCGGCGAAAACTCTTACCGCGCAAGGTACCTGCTGGGCATGATTTGCGACATGGTAGGCCAGCAGGAGAAGGCCGTCCACTATTGGCTTCCTTGCGCGACCGAGCAACCTGCGTTCGAACCCGCTGTTCGAGCGCTCATCCAACAACGGCTGCCTCGTGGGCAAGCGTGCTGGTTGCGTTATCCACTGGCGGAAATGGCGCGGCGGGAACCTCGGTATCTGGAACCCGTGGTGGATTTCCTGTTGGCACACAACATGGCGTTGACAGGACGACGGCTGGCCGAAACAATCGCTATCGATTCGGCAAGGCGTGAGCACTTGCTGCAAAGGATTGGTCAGGCAGAATTTTGCCTAACTCCTCAGCCCCGGATTTCCGAAATGAAGCCTGGTGTCGTGCTGACAGGGCCCCTGTTTGATGCTTCAGGGCACTCCCGAATTAATCGGGCTATTGGTCAAGCACTCACTGAATCGCCACACTTCGAGACGGCTCTGGATCCCACAACGTGGCCCACGCTTCCCAAGCGAACGCTGAAACACGGCGACACACTCTGGGAAAGCGCAGGCCGCCAGTTGGAGAGGGTAGATCTGACGATCAGGCATCAGTGGCCTCCAGACTTCGCCCGCGCAGCCTCGGGAAAACTGGTCTGCATTTTGCCGTGGGAGCACAAAGCCATTCCCATTCGCTGGATCGAAGAGATAGACGGGAAAGTGGACGAAGTATGGACTCCGTCTCAATTCACTTGCAACGCATTGCTGGAGGGTGGACTTGCACCGGAGCGTGTTCACGTACTCTACAACGCAGTCGATCCGGAAATTTTTCGACCCGACGGACCCGCGACTCGTCCCCCGAATAGCAAAGGGTTCGTTTTTCTGTTTGTCGGCGGGACGATTCGGCGGAAAGGGATCGACCTGCTTTTACAAGCATACGCCGATGCGTTCATGCCCTACGAAGACGTCACACTGGTGATCAAGGATGTGGGCTCCCGAAGCTTCTACAGTCACAACACGAAACTAGGGGACGTGCGGCAGTTCGCCGCGCGCCGCTCGGCGCCGCATACAATCGTTTTGGCGGACGAAATGGAGGACGCGGCACTGGCCGCGCTGTATCGAGGTGCGGATGCGTTCGTTCTGCCCTACCGCGGCGAGGGATTCGGTATGCCTTTGATTGAGGCCATGGCCTGCGCAAAGCCAATTATCACGACAGGGGAAGGCCCCGCAGTGGAGTTTTGCTCCGAGCTAGAAGGGTATCTAATTTCGGCGCGACAGGTTGAGGTGCCAGAACCGCCTCCGCCCGTCGGTCCCCTCTCTAGCGAATGGACGTGGTTCGAACCTGACGTTGCCATGCTGGCTCGGACGATGCGCCACGTATACGAGCACCGAGACGAAGCCAAGAATCGCGGTCAGAAAGCAGCCGCAGCAATCGAACTGGGATTCACGTGGAAACGGATTCTGCCGATATATCTGGAGAGGATACAGCGGCTGGTTCCAAGCGGTAGTTCCATGCCTCGACCATTGTAAATTGAACCGGAGAACCGTTGTCCATGCCAAAACTCGCGCTGTCCATGATTGTCCGCGATGCCGCCAGCACCCTCGGTGCGTGCCTCAATAGCGCGAAAGACGTGGTCGATGAATTGGTCATTGCCGACACCGGATCGAACGATGCAACCCCTGACATTGCAAGGGAGTACGGAGCACAGGTTCTTCGTATCCCATGGGACAATGACTTCGCTTCGGCTCGAAATCAGGCCCTGGCCGCCGTCACGGCAGATTGGGTCCTCTCCTTAGATGCTGACGAACGCCTTGATCCGGAATCCGTCAGCCTTATTCCAGCGCTTCTCGGTACCAGTTCCGTCGCCGGTTATCTAGTGACGATTCGGAACTACGTCATGAGTCTCGAAGACAGAATATGGGACCGTCCCGCCACACCCAATAATTCCAAGTGGGCTGACGCTCAATTCTATCCAGCTTACGTGGAACATGAAAATGTGCGGCTGTTTCGACGAGACCCGCGGATTCGATTTGTGGGCCGAGTGCACGAAAGCGTGGGTCCAAGCATCGAGGATTCCGGCCTGACGTTGGGACGCGCCCCATTCCTCATCCATCATTTCGGCCTCGCCGCCGACCAAGAGACACGCGCCCGAAAGAACATCTTCTATCGGGAATTGGGACGGCAAAAGATTCTAGAAATGCCGAATAGTCCTCAGGCCTATCTGGAACTCGGCATGGTAGAGCTCGATAACTTTGGGAATGTCGCCGAAGCCCTGCAGCATTTCGAACGCGCCTACAAACTGAATCCGAAGCTGGGTGTGGCTTGGTTCTTCGCAGGATTGGCTCATTTCAAGCTTGGAGAGCATCGCGAATCGCTTCGATGTCTCAAAAAGGCGCAAAAACAGGGACATCTGACCTCGTTCGTAGCGGAAACTATCGGCGATGCGCATTATAATCTGGGAGAATTTCCACAATCAGTGCGCGCCTACAAACAGGCGATCGAATCCGCTCGGGATTCTTTGTTGCTCGAAAGCAAGCTTGGCCTCGCTATCGTCCGTACGGGTGGCGTTGAAGCAGGATTGGAACGGATTCGAAACGCGGTACACCGGCAACCCCACCAGCCTGAGCTCCACGACCGACTGATATTGTCCTTCGTCTGGCTTGGCAGAACTACCGACGCGGCGGCGGCGGCGGAAGACAAATTGCGCTCTGTTCGGCTTCCTCATCCGAATGATTTTCTTCGGGCCGCGGCGTTGTGGGCGAATTTGGCCGAATGGAAACGCTCGGCCGCCATGCTACACGTGGGGTCCGTGATCTACCCCAACAACGGAGTGCTTAAACAGGCACTGGCTGAGGTAGCTGCCCAAGCTGGAGTCCACGTCAGCGAAGTGCTCGAAAAGTTAACGGCGGAGGTACAGCTGACCACATAGAACTAAAGTTTTCACCTGATAGTGCCGATGAAATGATTGAACGAACAGTTCCGTGGGAGACGCGACCTAAGCCGCCTCGGGGCTCAGACTTTCCGAGGAAAGGCTCCTAATCGCGAGAACGGAACATTTACTACAGAGAGGAAAGGAGCCTTTCAAAATGTCGTTTAGCATTCTAAACAATATTCCGGCACTTTCGGCTGAGAACCAGCTGAACAGCACCCAGTTGTCGCTCCAAAGGACCTTGGCACAGCTCGCCTCTGGTTCGCGGATCAACAGCGGTGCCGACGATGCGGCCGGTCTCGCGATCGCGAACGGTTTGGAGGCAAACATTTCTGCCCTGAACCAATCGGTGCAGAACGCCAACGATGGAATCGGAGCCCTTCAGGTGGCCGATGGCGCTCTGGGGCAGGTGACCACGTTGTTAAACCGCGCCGTCACGCTGGCAACGGAGGCCTCCACAGGCACCGTTAGCAGCACACAGCGCACGGCGTTGAATGCGGAATACACGCAGATCATGGCCGAAATCGACCGCATCGGCAGCACAACGACGTTCAACGGAACGTCGGTGTTCACAGCCAGCACCACGTCCATCTATCTGTCCGACGCATCCACCAACAGCACGATCGGTGTCAGCGTCGGCGCCTTGTCGTCCTCTGGTCTTGGACTTGGCAGCACCAGCCTTGCGGGAGCAGACGGTTCAGCCGCGCAGACCGCCTTGGCTGCGATCAACACTGCCATTTCGACGATCGCCAGTGACCGCGGCACGATCGGTGCTTCGATCAATCGTTTGCAGGATGCCTCCGCCGTTATCAGCGTGCAAGTGCAAAACTTGACGGCAGCGGAGAACGGAATTATGGCGGCCGACATTCCGACCGCGATTTCGAACCTGTCTCAAGAGTCCGTCCTTGCTCAAACGGGTATGGCCGCCCTCGCGCAAGCCAACTCGCAAGAACAGAGCGTACTCACACTGCTTCACTAATTGAGGCAGTAGAAACAATATAGGGTCTCGCGCTTAGGTCCCTCCTGAGGGACCTAAGCGTGTTTCCTTAAGCAAGGAAAAGGCAGAGAAGCAGCTAACGATGGGCACAATCAATAGTATCGGCAATGTTCTCCTTCCCTCGGGATCCAACACAGTTGACGTCCAAGCATTGCTCGATGTCGCGATGGCGGCGGCGGCGCAGCCTGTGGCTCTCGTTCAACAACAACAAGCCAACATTCAGAATCAGTCTGCGATATTGACGTCCATCGAGGGTGACATTACTTCGCTGGCCTCCGCGGTCACGGCTCTTGGCGACTCGACGGGAGGAATCAGCGCGCTCACAGCAACCTCGTCGAGCTCCACGATTTTGACGGCGAGCGCCGATTCCACCGCCGCAACGCAAAGTCATTCCGTGACTGTGAATTCGCTCGCCACCACGTCTACCTACTACACCGATGCCGTGGCCTCCAGCAGCACACCGATTGCAGACGGAAGTTTCGATATTACGGTGGGAACCAACGCGCCGGTGACCGTAACGGTCGACAGCTCCAACGACACCCTCGATGGAATTGCGGCGGCGATCAATGGCATGAACGCGGGAGTAACGGCCAACGTCGTAAACGACGCGAACGGCTCGCGGCTCGCGCTTGTCTCCAATACGACGGGCGCTCCTGGCGACCTCACCGTCGCGAACAACGCGACGGGGCTGAATTTCAACAAAGCTGTGACGGGTTCGAACGCCTCTCTCACCGTCGATGGTGTTCCCATTAACTCCACCAGTAACACTGTGTCGGGAGTCATTCCGGGAGTGACGTTGAACCTTGCCAGCGCCTCCCCGAGCACCAGTGTAAGCATCAATGTTTCGCCCGATACAACGCAGGCCGAAAGCGCGATCAATACGTTCGTATCGGCGTGGAACAAAGTGATGCAGGACCTCAACGCACAATTTGCCGTGGGCGCAAACGGAACAGGCGCTCAGCCACTGGAGAGCGATGGGACGGTTCGGGACGCCCAACAGCAATTGCTTTCGGCGATTACGTACTCGATTGGGGGCAATGGCGGCTTCGTGAACCTAGCCAGTATCGGCCTTAACCTGAACGACGATGGCACGATCACAGTGGATTCCACGGCGCTATCGAACGCTCTCGGAAGCAACTTCAGCAACGTTCAAAATCTGTTGCAAGGCACCTCGGGAATCGCGTCCTACATGTCGAACGTTTTGAACCTGATGACGGATCCCACACAAGGATCCATTACGCTTGACCTTCAGGGAATGTCACAGACCAATCAGGACCTTTCCGATCAGATTTCGGACATGGAAGCGACGCTGCTGAATCAGCAGCAATTCTTGACAGCGCAATACGATCAAGTGCAGGTGGCATTGCAAGAACTTCCGTTGATTCAAAGCCAGATTACTCAGCAATTGGGAGCCTTAAAATAGCCATGAATCCTACCGAAATCGCATCGTACTATCGTGAAGCCAGCACTCGCGGCATCCATCCAGTGGGGCTCGTGGTGAGATTGTATGATGCCATTCTGGAAGACTTTCGGCGCGCAATTAACGCGGCAAACGCTGGGGATATTCAGGCACGCACTTCCAGCCTGAATCATGCGTTGCAAATCATCGCCGAGTTGCAAAGCGTATTGGACCACGAACGAGGGGGGGTAGTCGCCCAACGCTTGGACGGCTTCTATAGCGTCACGCGATCCCTCGTCGTCGAGGCCAACATTCAAGGGACACCTCAACACTTTCAGAGGCTGATTGATCTGTACGCGCCGGTACGTCAGGCTTGGGAACAGGTGGAACGAGAAGCATCCGCCGGACAGCTGAATGCCGGCATACGGAAGCGATTGGATGCCAACCAGGCCGCCACATCCCGTGAACAGTCTTCGACAAATTCATCGGAAGTGCCACAAGTGCAATGGAACGCCTGATGAAAACTTCAATCGAAAAACAAATTCAGGAAGTGAACGCCGCCCTGGGCGCGCTTCTTTCCACTGCGCGCGAGGCCCTGGCTGGACGCAAGGATTTTACCTCGGAAGACATCAAAGCCATCTCTGAACCTCTCGGACAGATGACTCCAATCGTTTCGCGAGCCAGCGAGCTCCGCGCGGTGGCTTCGGATGCGGACCTCAAAACATATACCAGAACTCTGGAAGAGCTTCAGATTACTCTCGAACAGGTCCGATTCATGCTGCTGGCGCGACGAACACACCTTGAGATTTCGCGCAGTCACTTGAACACTTTCAATCTTTGGGCCAAAACGTTTGAGCAGACTCGATGACGCAGTCCACGCTGCCTTTAGAAACTCGGTTGGCACTCCAGGCACGCGATAACGAGCAAGAGTCCAAACGGAAGTCCTCTGCCGCCCTTCCCAACCCAGATCCCAATTTTTATCGCGTGAACGCTCCATCCGAAACGACTGAATTAAGCCGCCGCCTCCTTGTATTCGACTGCCACGAAGCTTGGGTTTACCAACTTCGATTGTTGGGTATTCCCATGGACGTGATCGTTGGGCTTCGGGGCCGGCCGAAGAATGATTGGGATGAATCGATGCGACCCGTACCGCCAAACGCGCGCCTCGTTCGGCTGGACGACGTTATCCGCAAATCAGGGCAATATCATTGCATCATCGCCCATAACCTTACAGACCTCTTGGATGTTAAATCGCTCTCGGGACCACGCCTGCTCGTCCTGCACGAATCTTTGGATGGCGCGATCTTGGAACAACGCGCAACAGTTCCGGCAAACGAACTGACGCGAGCGGTCACGAGCTTTACGCAACTTACGAATACCCACGTGGTAGCGGTTTCGAAGTTTAAAGGAAAATCGTGGGGCATTTGTGGCGACGTTGTGACAGCCAGTGCAGATCCCGAGGACTACCCAGCTTGGCGTGGCGATCTGGCGCGGGGATTGCGCGTCGCCAACCACATTCTCAGGCGGCCGCGCGTCCTAATGTGGGAATTCCACAAACAGGCGTTCGGCGACCTGCCGGTTACCTTGGTGGGGCACAACCCAGAAATAAATGGCGTACAAGCCGCGAGTAGCTGGACGGCCCTTAAGGACATCTTGAGCCATCACCGGTTTTACATTCACACTGCCGACCCGCAGCTTGAAGACGGCTACAACATGGCCACGCTCGAGGCCATGGCAGCGGGATTGCCAGTGCTCGGCAATGTGCACCCAACATCACCGGTCATAAGCGGGATCAACGGATTTCTTTCGAATGATCCAACGGAGTTGCGCACTTGGGCGATCGCGCTCCTCGCGAACCGTGAACTCGCCGCGCAAATGGGTGCCGCCGCGCGTGAGACGGTCTCGAAACATTTTTCTCCATCGCGTTTTGCCGAGCAATTCGGTCGTTCCGTCGCTGCCGCGAGAAATAAAGTAAGTCGGCCTGCGGCAAGATCATAAATGCATCAATGTCGGCTAGGAAGATTCGCGAACGGCGTGGTCAATAACGGGCGCTCCCGATTGCTTTTCTAGCTGAGATAGTTCAGCAGGGTCGGCATATTGAGAATTTGCGCGGTTGCACTGATTGCGGCTTGTTCGGCAACTTGGCTTTGCGAAAGATTTGAGGCCGCGGTGGCCAAGTTTGCTCCAACCAAGTTATTTTGTTGTTGGCTGAGATTCACCGTATCCTGACTTAGGAAGCTTTCCGTGCTTTGTAGCTGATTCAAAGCATTCCCATAAAATACTCTTTGACTATTGAGCTGATTGAAGGCGTTCTGGACTTCCGTATTCGCAGCCGCGATTCCAGTGCCGGAGTTCAGGGCATTTGTAAGGTCATTTAGAGCCGCGAATACATTCGCGGAGGAGTTTGCGAACAGCTGATCTCCAGGCAGGTTCGCTTGCAGCGATTGTCCTGGGGAAATTTCGACCGTGGTAACTGCGGAATTGCCGTTGTACACCACTCCCGAGGGATCAGAAGAATCCGCGCTGAAAGGTTGCGTCGTCACATCCGTCCCGGAAAAAATATATGTGCCTTGATAGCTGGTGTTCGCAAGCGCAAGCATTTGTTGTTGCAGGCCGGCAACCTGCGTCGCAATTTGTTGGCGGTTCGAATCCGTGAGCGTTCCCGTAGCGCCTTGCGTGCCCAAGGAAATGGCAGATGTCATCAGCTGGACGGCGCTGTTCATCACAGAATCCGCGACTTGAAACTTCGACTGCAGATCGCCGATGTTCGATTGAAACTGTGCGTCCTGGGAAGTCTGGGCATTGTTCAGGACAAGGGCCGCCGCCGCGGCAGGGTCATCGCTCAGGTTATTCACGCGTCGCCCCGTGGATACTTGTTGGGCGGCAGTCTGCGCATTCTGCTGGGCGGTCTGCATGGCGGTCAGCAAGTCGGGAATCGTGTCCGGATTGATCCGTGTGCTCATAGCTGTCTCACAATCCTTCGCCTCTTTAGGTTGCGGTCGTTACTTGCCCCAAGTTAATCGCCGTGGCGGTCAGGCTATCGATCACCGCTGAAACCTGCGCCGCCGCCTGATAGGCGCGTTCGTATTGCACAAGATTGACCGATTCCTCGTTGATGGAAACACCAGACACGCTGCCAATTTGGTTTTGGAGTTGCTGCACCATCGCTTGAGCCGACGTAGATTCCGATTGCGCCGTCGAAACATCATTGCCGATTTGAAAGACCAGATTGGAATACGCCAGTAGCGGTGGTTGACCTCCTGCAATCGATTGATTCTGCAAGGCCAACATCGCATTGATGTTTGAGTTGTCCCCCGCCGCACCGCTCGCGCTGGCTGCGATCTTCGATGGATCGGTAACGGCGAGCGCAATCGTGGCCGCGGTTCCGGCGGCGCCCGATGTCGGGATCTGAAATAAATCGCCGCCGGCGTTCCCGTTGAGATCCGTGCCCGACTGATTGATCGAGTTGACGGAGTTTCCAATGCCCCACGCTAAGGAGTCGAGCGAAGACAAGATCGAAGGGATCGTCTGGTCGCGGGCTTGAATGGCCCCGGCGAGTGAACCGTCTGTCAATTCCGACGTAATATCGGAGCCTTGGGAATAAACATGCTGAAATCCGGAGGCCGAATCGGTCTGAGTGCTTAGCTGAAAGGACTGGTTGCCAACCACGAGAGCCGCGCCGCTCGAAGTGGTCAGCGTAATGGAACCATTTCCAGCGTCGATCGTCGAAACGTCAATCAAGCCCGATAGCTGATTGACCAGTTGGTCTCTTTGATCGATCAACGTCCCCGCGTTTTGTCCACTGGCAGTCGCGGCGCTGACTTGGACGTTCAGCTTTGCGATCTGAGAAGTTATGTTGTTGATCTGATTCAGGGACTGGCTCACGGTCTGGTCCGCGTTCTGCTGTAGTTGTGACAGGTTATTCGCGATGTTATTGAATGACTGGGCCAAATTCTGGGCGGCAGTCAAAACTCCCTGTCGAAGGCTCAAGTCTGAAGGACTCGTCGAAAGCTGCTGCAGGCTGTTAAAGAAGTTGGTAAGAGAGCTCTGTAGCCCGTTTCCGCTTGTCTCGTTGAACAAAGTCTGCACCTGTTGCATCGTGCTCAGATATGAGTCGTATTTCGCTTGCCGCTGGGTCTCTTGGTCCAAGCGAGTCTGAAGAAGACTGTCTCGCTGGCTGGTAATCTGCCCCACGGAGACACCGTTTCCGAGAAGCAGTCCGCCATATTGTACTGGTGGCGCCTCTTCCAAAGAGACCGTTTGACGGGTATATCCCGGCGTATTCACATTCGCGATGTTGTTCGTGGTCGTCGAAAGCGCTTCCTGCTCCGCCTGCATCGACTGGAGGGCAATATTCAGGCTGGAAATTAGAGTGCCCACGGATCAGACATTCTCCTCATAGATGGTCCCCACACGGAGCGCGGCCGGCGCGGCGTAGGTCGGAGCATAGGAATTGAAGAGGTTCCGCAGCGCGTTGATGGTTAATTTCGAGCGTCTCAAGAGGGCCTGTTTGATTTGGTTCGAACGGCGTAAGTCCAGATGCAAAGCCGCCATTTGTCCCAGCGCGAGACGAATTCTGCGATCGATTGTGGGATCCACTTCGGAAGTCTTAGGCGAGCTGATTCTGGGTCCCTTCGAAGTCGAAGTTGCCTGATCGGATCGGCTTGCTTGCAAGAGCGAGATTTCACGGTCGAGGGTGCGAATCTGCCCGCAAATCACTTCGGCGTCCGCGGTGCAGTGCTCGGAACCTTGCATATTCAACGCAATGAACGCGCGGCGCCACTCGTCTTCTGCGCGGACAAGGGCGCGCAACAGCTCCAAACGGCGCTCGACCAGTTCCAAACATCTTGGGTAACTGAATTTCATTATTTATGCCAGTTCATCCACTTGGTGAATATCTTCAGCCGGATCGCCTGATTCGAGACTGGGGGACGGCAAAGTCTTTTCAGGCGATTGCCGCTTCCTTGGTGACGCGTTCGTTCTTGAGCGCTGATCGAGGTCCGTGCTCTGGGCTGATGGCTCGATTCGTGGTGCGGAAAAGTCCTCCATAACGCCCCCATCTTCAACTCCAGCAAAAGCTAATCCTGGCCCCCTTGGTTCAAAGGGTCATTCAACAGTGCGTCCGCGACATTCGACGGATCAGGCTGGTAAGTGCCCTGTTGAATTTGATCCTTCAACATCGCGACACGGTCGCTGCGAACGTCCGGAAGTTGTTGCAATTTCGACGTCAGCTGTTGGACCTCGGCAAACTTCGAAGAGACTTCTACCGTATCGGGTCTATCAATGTCTGTGGTCCGACCGTCTGAGATCGCTTCTTGCGCACGGGAAGCCTTCGCATTTTGGACAGCATCGGATTGGACATTTGCGATGGGCTGTAAATTCGGATCGACTTTCATCGGATCTCCCGTTGCAGGACTCGAAAATTGGGCAAATGGAACACCAATGGTACGACTCTATATTCGAAATCGTTTCCCCTATGGTTTTCTATCGGCCAATTTGCCGAAAACATTAGCATCTGATGCGGGTTTACCGCCCGACGGGCCGCCCGCATCGCGCTCCAAGTGCGCAATGATCATGTTTCCGATACCAAGCCCTCCGGCCTTTCCGACGGCTCCGGACATGGCTTCAATGCTCCAATCATTGATTGTGCCGCTCGCGGGGTCTGAATCGCCATCCTTAGGATCAGTGAAACTCTCTTTCATCAACTTCCACATCGAAGCAAGAAGGATGGACTCGAAATCACCGGCGGCCTTCTTCAGCTTTTGCTCGTCTGGGGAGTCGACAGGCTTGGATTTTGCGGTTGTGGCAGGGCCGACCGTGGTGGACCCATCCGGCGAGAACGTAAACAAATTAGAATGTACGGGCAGCATTACAATACCTCCAAATCGGCTTCTAGCGCACCGGCAGCTTTGATTGCCTGCAGAATGGAAACGATGTCGCGGGCTGTGGCTCCCATGTTTTGCAGGCCTCGCACTAGGTCTTCCACGGTCGCGCCTTGCTTGAGTTGGATCAACTGAGGCGTCTTTTCCGTCGCCTGCACCTCGGTCTGCGGCACAACAACCGTATCACCTTTGGCGAGCGCCTGCGGCTGGGAAACCTCATACTTGGTACTGATTTCGATCGCCAAGTTACCCTGTAGCACCGAGCAAGCCCCAATCGTCGTTGCGCCGCCCATGACAATCGTGCCCGTCCGTTCGTTTACGACGACCTTGGCCGGGGCATGCACATGGATTTCAAGTGGGTTGATCCGCGCCATGAAGGTCGGAATTCCACCGCTACTGGCATTCGGAGACGAGATCTCGACGCGGCGGCTATCTACGGCGTGAGCCACATTGCCGCCCATTTCTTTGTTGATTGCGCTCGCGATATCTGTCGCCACGTCAAAGTCCGGATCCCGCAACAGCAGGGACAACGTATTCATCGTCGCCAACGCAACCGAATCATCCTGCTCCACACTGGCGCCTTGCGGAATGCGTCCCACGGTCAAGTGGTTCACAACCTTGGTGTTTCCTGCCCCGCCCGCGCTGTAGCCTCCGAGCGTGAGCGGCCCTTGTGCCACGGCATAAACGCTTCCACTGGAAGATTTGAGTGGCGTCATCAGCAAAATACCCCCGGCAAGGCTTTTGGCATCGCCAATCGATGAAACCGTAACATCGATCTTCATGCCCGGCCGGGCAAAGGGCGGCAATGTCGCGGTCACAAATACCGCAGCAATGTTGTTTACCCTCACTGAGGCCGCCGGAATCTGCAATCCCATTCTCTGCAGCAAATTTGCCAACGTCTGAATCGAAAATATGGTCTGCTGGCTATCGCCAGTCCGGCTTAAGCCGACGACCACTCCATAGCCCATGATCGGGTTATCGCGAATGCCTTCGATGGTGGTAATGTCCTTAATCCGAACGCTCTGAGAGCTTTCGTTTTCAGCTCTGCCTCGGGTCGTCCAGAACAGGCTCGTCAGCAAGACCCAAAAGAAAATATGTCTCCAAGACGTCAAGGAATCACCTCAAAAACTCAACAGCTTCAGAAGCGTCCGGACAAGAATATTGGGCCGGCTTGACGCATCCGCGACACTGCCCTTTCCCTTGATTTCCAATTCCATGCTGGAAACCGACGAGGACAATATGGAGTTATCAATCGCGACGTCTCCAGGGCGGACCAATCCGCGCAATACCACCGTCTGACGATCGTTCCCGACGGTGAAATCACGGACGGCCTCAATCACCATCACTCCATTGGGCATCACCTGTACAACCTGGCCCGCGATGATCAATTGCAGAGAGGAACTCATCGTCGACGCGCCCTTGCCGTCCAAAGTGGTGGCGGAAGTCGCATTGAATAGATTCTGCAGCGAGTTCGTTGAGCCAAGCTGGCCTAGCAGGCCCGTGACACCGGATTGTGTGCCGAATTGGCGACTGGTTGAGTTTTCTCCACTCGTGTTCGCAGCAAAGGTGTCCAGGAGCCGGACAGTAATCAAGTCGCCGACCGCTCGGGCCTTGTAGTCGGAGGACGTGTCGGCAAGCACGCCAGTCGGGACCCATAGGCTCCCTATTGTTCTCGGTTGATCGGGGATGGCTGACTGGACGCGTTTCAAATAATCCTGCAATGCAGTGCTTGCCGGTTTGGACTTATCGATGATCTTTGTCTTTCCGAACACGGTTGGAGAAAACAGCATCACGATCGCCATCGATGCCCCGATGGCGAAGAGGTCTGGACGGCAATCCTTCGTTTTCGCGTTAGCCATTGTTAGAATTCCGCCTCAAGCTGTCCGCGGCCCACGACATGTGCATAGAGGACCTTTCCTGTCTTCTGAATCCTTACACGAACATCTTGTCCAAGCGTTCCTCTCTCGAACGAGGTTGCGGTGAGATACATTTGCATCCCTGTTCCGGAAATCACATGCAGGCGGGCCATTTTCCCCGCCTCGACATATACGGGGGCAGGATTTGCCTGGCGGGCAAGATCCGGATTGGAGCGGCCGGCCCCTCGAGTCATCGACGTTCGCATTCCTGAAGCGACATGCGGGTCACTTTGGGCCGCGCCGCGCTGAGCAGCTTCCGCCAAGTCACAGCCGCCGCACGCAGCCTCAGCTGTCGCGATAAACGGTAGAAGGGTTGGCTCTGCGCCGGAGACAATCCAAAACTTCATCTCGTGCAGCGTAGGGTCCAATTCGATGCGGCTCACCCGCAAATCCGCGTCGTCGGTCAAAACTGACACGCGAGCGGCAAGCCGTATGTCTTCCGGCGCGACTTGCGTGTTCCGAAAGGTTTCATTGCGGCTAAACGTTCGACGAATCGCCTCTGCGACCTCTTCCCGTGTGATGAGGCGTCCCGAACGGTGAACTACGATTTGTTCGGGCACATCCACTTGGCTCAATAAGCTCCCGCCGTTTAGGAGCTGCACAATCTCACCGCTTGACAAGACGCGAATGCTGCCGGGTTGCGGCGACCTCCCGACTAGAATTTCCTCTGCGGGCATGCGGACAGCATTGGGAGCGAATTCAGGCAACAAATCGGACAGATAAATGGATTCCCCATTTACGACGGCGTCTCGAATGAGCCGGGTCTTTACGCCCGAAGCGTTTGCCACACCGCCCGACAGGCAGACAGTAGCGCCCAGAAACACAAGGAATGGAAATGCTCTATGCAAGGCCCCCACCAATCATCGAGACATCGCGTTAACGTCTTGGAACATCTGGTCGGCTGCCTGCGCCACCTTGGAGTTCGACTCGTACGCGCGTTGAGCCAGGATCATCTGAACGAATTCCTCGACTACGTTCACGTTGGACTGCTCCTGGTACCCCTGTTGAATCGTGCCCAGCCCCTCGTTGCCGCCGGGTGTACCCAGCACCGCGTCACCGGAAGCAAATGTAGGAAGAAACAAGTTTGAACCGACGCTGTTGAGGCCGCCGGGATTGGCGAACAACGCCAACTGGATCGTGCCGACCTGTTGCGCTTGCGTTTGTCCGGGCTGTGTGACGCTCACGGTGCCATCGCTCCCAATCGTGATGCTCGTGACACCCGTGGGAATCGTAATGGCTGGCTGGAGCGGATTGCCATCCGCGGTGACTACCTGGCCCTGTGAATCCAAGTGAAACGTGCCGGACCGCGTATAGGCAAAATCTCCGTTGGGCATCTGAACTTGGAAAAAGCCGTTTCCCTGGATGGCCAAATCCAGAGGATTATCGGTCTCGGTGAGATCGCCCTGCGTTTGAATCATTTCAGACGCAGAAGAACGTGAGCCCAGCCCAATCTGCAAACCAGCTGAAATTGTGGTTTGCTGGGTCGCGGCAGCACCTGGCATGACCAGGTTTTGATAGAGCAAATCCTGGAATTGGAGGCGGCGTTTGCGAAAACCAGCTGTGCTCGCGTTGGCGAGATTGTTCGCAATGTTGTCCAGGTTGAGCTGCTGCGCAACCATCCCGCTCGCCGCCGTATTCAACGCACGAAACATGATTTTCTCCTCTGAGCTAGATCTTCGGAAGCTCTTGAACAGCCGTCTGATTAAAGTCGGTATTGAAAATGGAAAGCGCGCGCTGCACCAACTCTGCATTGCGTTGTAGATCGATCAACGAAACCGCACTGGTAACCGGGTCGCTGTTGGAAGACTCGAGCATGCCCTGACGTACTTGAGCCGCGGCCGAAGGCGTTGCACTGCCGGCCGGCGCGGTGAAGTCCGTATTCCCTTCGGGAACGATCAGCGTTCCGGGCGCGAAGTCCACGACCTTCAATTTGTCCACGATGGCGCCATCCACCGAAACCGTTCCGTCATCACTAATGGTCATTTTTCCGTTGGGCAAAACGATCGGGCCTTGCTCCCCGATCACGGGATTGCCCTGATGGTCCACCAATTGGCGCTGCGCATTCAGTCGAAAATTTCCGTTTCGCGTATATCGAATGCCACCCTTCGTTTGAACGGAAAAAAAGCCCGTCCCATCAATTGCCAGGTCGGTGTCATTTCCGGTGTTGCTGAGCGACCCAGCAGACAGATCGATCCGAGCTCCGCCGATGATTGCGAAGTCATTGATGGCCTGATTTTCAGAAGTGAGCCGAGTGAGTCGGGTATTGTTCAACGATGCCGAGAAGGCCCGATAAAATTCCTCTTGCCCTTTGTAGCCAACCGTATTTGCATTGGCCAAATTGTTGGCGACCAAGTCGAGAGCCTGCATGCGCGCCGCGAGAGCGGTGAACGCCGAATAAAAACCACTATCCATGGTGCACCATCCTTCCCAGAACGGTGCACACCGTGGGCCAAATTAGAACCCTCTAATGTTCGGATTGACTTCGATGCGGCCCGGGGCTTACCGCTGTGGGAGTGATGGACGAATTCGCTCGAACTCGCAAATCCTTTGTAACGAGGCGATTGCGGAAGCACCTCAGTTTTCTTCCGTGTTCTCGCGCATATCGGCGCTCAGCGCCAGAAAAGCATTTAGCCCTGTTATTCTTCATGCCCCCGCGAACATGTTCCACCGCCTCAAGCTTTCCGAGGAATTTCGGTGGACGCGCGTCGCCTGTTTGGTCGGCTCGGGGGACGAGGACGAGCAATGGCATTCCGCCGCACAAACAATCTCTGCCAAATGCGAGTTTGTTCCGGCGCCTCTGGGATCGTGATGATACAAGACGGCATCAATCAAGGATGATGGAAACTTCCAGGACTTTGCCATCCATCGTCCGATTTGGCAGTGGTCGAATCCGAAGATTTCGCGCTCGAGATCAATGTTGTCGCGCCAGTGGATTGCGCCAAGTTCACGAAACACCTTCTCCTGCTCCCGAGCAACCACAAGCAACGGCAGATAACCGATGTCATGCAATAGCCCGGCGACATAGGCCGCGCCCCGAACAGGGTACTCCGCCTGCTCCGCAAGTCCCTCGGAGACGATCGCCATCTGCACGCTATGCAACCAAAGTGCCTCGGCGTTCTGGTCCCGGGTTGATCGCGCGCCGAACTCCGTAACCGCGCAAAGCACAACCGCCGTGTGAAACAGGCATGGCCCCAATAAAACAGCGGCTTCTGTAACGGTTCGCGCCGATTCATTTGACTGCTTCAAAATCGCGTTCGAGAGGTGAAGAATTCTATGGCTGAATTGGACATCGGACCGAAGGACCCGGCTTACCCTCACCAGGTCAACCACCGGCGCATTTAGCAATACCTCTAGGTCGAACACACAGGCAGGAAATGGTTCGAGTCCCTGAGAAATGATCGATGCTAAATGGCTCCTGCAATATTCCCTAATTGCATCGTGCTCTTGCGGTTTGCGGTCCACAGATCCTCACAGAGGAAATCCATCCTCATGAGGATTTATCGGCCAGTGGAAAAAAATCTTTACTGGAAAGAATGCCTTCTCTAGGCAGCCGATCGCTTAAGCTGCATCTAGGCATCCGTCGTGGCGGGTCCTAAACAGGTGGCACTCAATGATTCCGAATCGGAACTGCGGCGCCGCCTTTGGCCTGCTCACTGCGTCAACAATTCGGCCTGTTCAGGACCATTGACGACTTCCGTGACCCGCAGACCAAAACAACCATCGACGACGACGACTTCTCCCTTGGCGATGAGCCGCCCAGCAACGAACAGCTCGGCTGGCTCGTCGAGCCGCTTGTCCAACTCGACGACAGATCCTACGTTCATCGACAGGATGTCGCGCAAAGCCAACTGGCGCCCGCCAAAGCGAATGGTGGCCTCCAATTCAACGTCCAAGAGTAAATCCAAGCTCGGAAGCTGAGCCGCGCCACTATTTGTCTCGGGCGTACTCATCGTGTCTCCTTTTCTCCGTTTTTGACAATCGACAGCGTTCTCTTAATTTGCGCACCGCGGCGGATGCCACAGCTCACGGGTGAGGCTTGAAAGAGATTGATCCCCGCAATATTGAAGTGAATCGGATCAGTGGAGCGTGGCTTCAAGACCACAACCTGTCCGGCCTTCAAATGGGCCAATTTCCGCACCGAAACGGTGCTCGGCGGGAGGAATAGCTCCAGTCTGAAACGGCTGTCCAGCATCCTCTCCCTCAGACGGAGCTGGTTCTGCTCGGACCGGTCATCTTCGCTCCGCGATAATTGCTGTTCGACCTTTCGAGTTAGAGCAGTCGAAACCAACAGGGGCAGAATCAAGGTCCACGTACCCCGCAATTCCCCGACTTGGATCTCCAACTTGACAAATAAGGCCTTTTCGGTTGCGGGAAGGACATTTGCCGCGGCGCCATGGTATTCGAAGCGAAGGCTGGTTTCGAGAAGAGGAGCCCAGACGGTTTGCAACTCGGCTCCAAACAGATCGACGACCGGCTTAAAGATTTCTTGCTCGATTTCTGTAAGAGAACGAGCTGTTTCGACCGCTGTACCATCCCCTCCCAGCATCAGATCGATCATCGGCAGGACAGTGGCAAGATCGGCTTGCAGGAACACACTCCCTTCAGGAGACTGGATGTGGAGCGTTTCGAAAAGCGCACCCTCTGGCAGCAGCTTGACCAAGTCACTATACGCCATCTGCTCCACGCTTACCGGTGCCGCCTTGCACTCGGAGCCAAGCAGGGCGGAGAGCGCTCCTCCCACCCGGTCAGCAAAATCGGCATGCAGCCGCAGAAGCGTTTCAATCTGACCGGAAGAAAGATGGCCGATTCCCTGAAAATCAAATGGTTCCACTTTTGGAGGCGGTACGGAAGCGCCAGCACCAGGCTGGCCCGACCGCGCCCTTTGCAGAAGCAGATCCATTTCAGCTTTCGTAAGTGTTGCGCGGTCCATAGTTGCTCCTAGGCGGCGGAAATGGTGGTCGCCTCACGATTGCGCAGCTGCAACAATTGTTCCAATTTTGTTCGCAGGCGCAAGATGGCCAACGAGTGGATTTGAGAGACTCGAGACTCTCCGATTTCGAGCACCGCCCCCACTTCCTTCATCGTAAGTTCTTCAAAGTAATACAGAGAAACCACCTGCCTCTCTCTTTCTTCCAGAATTCCGATTGCCTCCGTCAACATGGACTTAATCTCTCCCCTCAAACAGATGAAGAAGGGATCTTCGCCCAGCCCGTTCGGCCGGTACGTGTAGGACTCCTCTTCCTGGGAGTCGCCGTCGCCCAGCGCATCCAGGCTGCCCAGATTGAGACCGTTCAATTCGGCGAGCAACTGCTGAAACGCGACAAGGTCCATCGAGAGCTTCTCGGCAATTTCCGCTTCCGAGGGTGCTCGCCCAAGCTCGCCCGAAAGACATCGGTTGGCCTCCTCGATGGCGCGCGCTTGCTTCCGAAGGCTCCGCGGGCTCCAGTCCGTGGCCCGCAAACTGTCGAGGATTGCGCCCCGAATCCTGAATTTTGCATAGGTAGCCAGTTGCGTGTGTTTGCTTGGATCAAAACGATCGACCGCCTCAATCAGCCCGATGATTCCCGCATGCACCAAGTCTTCCAAGGGAACCTTTCCTGGAAGCCGATCGTGAATGCGCTGAGCGATATAATGGACGTCGGGCAAATGATCTGTAAGCAGACGCTCTCGCTCCACAGGATCGATTAGGGCGTCGGGTTTTTCGTTACCGAGTTCAGGTGTCACGGTCCGTCCTATCTTTCGTCAAGAGCACGTATCGGCCACTCTGCCTCATCGCACTACACCTAACGACTGAACGGTTACCGTCGCCGGTATTTCCGCGGGCGACAGTACGACGACTCTCGGCAAGAATGGCTCCAGAAGCCTTCGAAGATGGAACCGAGTCGGACTGCTACAAAGCAACGTCATGGAAGTCTGCACGGCGCGGTCCCCGATTGATTTTTGTATGCCCTCCAAAATACGCTGCAGCGACGTGATCGTGGCTCCAGATGCGCGCTGCACGGACGACTGCGGCTCAAAGGTATGTTGCAGTTCTTGCTCCATCGCCGGATCCAGAGTTACGACCTTCAGTTTCTTGTTTTCTGAGAGCAGCGGCTGGACCAGCGACCGACCGAGACGCTGGCGGACAGCCTCCACTAGGTTGATCGACGCCTTATTCACCGGAGCGGTGTCCAGCAGGACTTCGAGAATCGTACCCAGATCGCGAATCGACACGTGCTCGCGCAAGAGTTGCTGCAGCACTTTCTGAACCTCTCCCAACGAAAGCACTCGAGGCACGAGCTCGTCCACAAGTTTGGGTTGGCTTTCAGACAAGGCGTCCAACAGGCGTTTCGTCTCCTGCCGCGTCAGAAGTTCGTGTGCGAATTGGCGGACGATCTCCGCTATGTGAGTCGCCAAGACGGACGTCTGATCTACGACTACGTATCCTTTCGTCAAGGCGTATTCTTGCAGTCCGGCCACAATCCATTTGGCGGCAGAACCGAAGGCAGGTTCGCGTGCGTCGAGTCCGTCCAAGGGAGCGGCATTCGGTTCGGAACTGATGGCCAGCACGCGATCCTGGTACATTTCCCAGCGCGCGATTTCAACGCCACGCAGATAGACCACGTATTCGCGAGGCTTTAATTTCATGTTATCGGTGATGTGAATCGAAGGAACCAAAAAGCCCAATTGAAGCGCCAGATGGCGCCGCAGCGCGCGGATTCGCTGTAACAAGTGTCCGCCTTGAGCTTGATCCACCAGCGGCACCAACGCATACCCTACCTCTAGACTTAGGTCATCGAGTTTGAGCAATTGCTCGATCTGCTGTTGCGAGCCCGCCTTTTTCTCCTGCTTCGCGGTAGCCTCCGCCGCGGGAGTTTCGGCCTGAGTATCCTTGGCGCGCGAAGCCAAATACGCGGTCACCGCTGCCAGCAGAAAGAATGAGAATTTCGGCAATCCAGGGATCAAACCGAGCGTGAACATCGCTCCCGCCGCAATACGCAAGGGAACCTTCCGATTGAGGAGCTGCCGTTTGAATTCCGTGCCGACCATCGAATCACTCGATGCCCGCGTGATCACGATGCCGCCCGCCACCGAGACCAGGAGCGACGGGATGAGAGTGACCAGACCGTCGCCCACGGTGAGAACCGTGTAGGTTTTCAGGGCTTGGTCAAACGGGATGTTCAACTGAAACACGCCGATCAGAAAGCCTGCCAATATGTTGATGGCTGTAATCAAAATCGTCGCCAAAGCGTCGCGCTGGCTGAAACGGGCCGCGCCGTCCATCGCTCCGTAAAACTCAGCCTCGCGCGCAACCTGTGCGCGACGCGCGCGAGCCTGAGCTTCGTCGATGAGACCGGCGTTGAGATCCGCATCGATCGCCATCTGCTTTCCAGGCAGCGCGTCGAGAGTGAAGCGAGCCGTCACTTCGGCGGTTCGAACCGCGCCGTGATTGATTACCAGATATTGGATCGCGATCAGCGCAAGAAAGATCACAAATCCCACGACGTAGTTGCCGCCCACCACGAATTGTCCGAATGCTTCGATGACGTTGCCGGCGGCGCCTGTGCCCTCATTTCCGTGCAACAAGATGCGGCGAGTGCTGGCAATATTCAGTGAGATTCGGAACAAGGTGAGGAACAATAACAAAGTCGGAAAAAGGGAAAACTGAACCGGCTTCAGAATGTGCAGCGCAGACAGTAGCACCACGATCCCCAATGTGATACTGACCGCCAAGAGCAAATCGAGACCAATCGCCGGCACGGGCACCAGCATCATAAAAATCATGACGACCGCTGCGACCGCCACCCACCAGTCATTATTCCCAGTCGTTGCTCTGTCCAGTTGAGGCGCCGTTGTGGTGGCCCTATTCAAGTGCTACTGCCTCCCCAAAGAATTTTGCGCGACCTGCAAACGCTTTTGAGCTCGATACAAGAAAGCCAGAATTTCCGCGACCGCTGCGTAGAGCTGGGGCGGAATGGCCTGCCCCACTTCCGTCATTTTAAAAAGCGCCTGCGCCAACGGAGGATTTTCGATAATGGGTATTTCATGCCAGCGCGCCAATTCTTTGATCCGCGCCGCGAGCAAATTTCGGCCTTTGGCTACGACGACCGGCGCGGGCATGGACTCGGGCCGGTACTCGATCGCCACGGCGTAGTGAGTTGGGTTTGTCACGACGGCGGTTGCACGGGCAACGTCTTTGGCAATGAATTTCTTAAGCATCGCGCGCCGAAGACTCCGTCGCCGGCCGCGCGTTGCCGGATTGCCATCCGTGTCTTTCGCTTCCTCTTTGACTTCCTGCTTGGTCATTCGAAGTTTGCGCTCGTAGTTCCATCGTTGAAACCCATAGTCCGCCGCGGACCAAGCGAGCAGGACGAGGCCGCATTTCCAGGAAAGTTCCAGCCAGAGGCTCGCGATTTTCATCAGGAGCCGTTCCGACCCCATTCGAGCAACATGAATAATTTCTGGCAGTTCGCGCTCGATCAGGCTGTAGGACAGAAACACGATTGCGCCGCCTGGAATCAAGGAGCGAAGCAGGCGGCTCAATCCGGCAATCGAAAATATCTGACCTAGGTTGACTGCCGGATTGAGGCGATCCAACTTTGGCGTGAAGGCTTCGGGCGCGAAAACGAAACCTCCCTGCGCGCTGGCCGACAAAACCGAGATGGCAAACCCCAGCAGCAAAATCGGAGCGATCCATTGCGCAACCGCGATGGTTGTCCAAGAAAACACAGAGGTGCCCAATTCCATTTCCGAACGACTTCCGGTATCCAGCAATCGCGCGAAGAAGCCCCGCCACGTTGTAACCCAAACGCGAGACTCGAAGGCGATCGCCACCGTCACGGCCAACACGCAAAGCGCCGACGCAAGATCACGCGACCGCGGAACCTGCCCTTTTTCTCGCGCTCGTTGCTTGCGCCTTACGGTAGCTTTCTCGGACTTGTTATCCGCGGCCAATTCGATTCCCTCTCACCGAGCCAGACGCAACAGATGCTCTGTCCATTCCATCGCCCGCGTGAATTCTTTTTCCAGCAAACTTGGCCAAAGAATCGCAGCTCCGGCCATGATTCCGTACCCCATCAAATTTTTGACGGAGATGCCGATCGACATGGCCGGAAGTTGCGGCGAAGCCTTGCTCACAAATCCGACGGTTACGTCCACTAGAATGGTGGCCAGCACGACCGGAGTGGCGATTTGGACGCCAAGCAGCCACATCGCTCCGGCGAATCTCAGCAGTTCTCTCGTGGCGAGCAATGTCGCCACGCCAGATCCAATCGGCACATAAGTAAAACTTCTAACCAGCATCTTTAACAACCAGTGGTGCACATCGAGCTGCAGAAAAATCAGGAGTGCAAACATCTGATAAAAAGTGGAGATCACCGGCGTTTCGATGTTGGTCATGGGATCGATCAAGCTGGCCAAAGAGAAACCGAGCTGCATTCCCGTCAATTGTCCCGCGATCTGCACACCCTCAAATACGAGGTGCACAGCGAGCCCCATCATCAACCCAACAAACGCTTCGCTGGCGACCACCCGCGTCCAACTCGCGATGGTCATGGGAATTTGAACCGCGGGCCCAGCGCTATACAGGACCGCTGTCAAAACCATCGTGACAATCGCTTTGATGCTGGGCGGCAACGCATCACTGCCGAAAAAAGGCGCGAACGTCATCATGCCCCCAGCGCGGAGCCCGATCGGCAATGCTCGGGTTAGAATGGCGACAGCAAACGGCGGCACGATCGTTTTACCCCACTAGCGTGTAAACAAACGAAAATCGGCAAACAATGACTCCGTAAACACCACGAGATGATGAAGCATCCAAGGTGTCAGGAAAAATATGATCACGCCCACCGCGGCCAACCGCGGCACCGTCATCACGGTTACGTCTTGAATCGAAGTCATCACTTGTCCGATATTGATCACCAGACTCACAACGGTCGCGGCAATCAGAATCGGCGCAGCAACCCAAAAAGCCGCTTCGAGCGTTTGGCGAACGAGCGCGACGACCTGATCCGATGACATTTCTTTCCCTCAGTGAAAGCTCTTCATCAAGGATCCGACAACCAAGTTCCAACCGTCCGCGACAACAAAGAGAAGTATTTTCAACGGCGTCGAAATGACGACCGGCGGCAGCTGCAACATTCCAATGGAAGTGGTCACGGAAGCAGTCACCATGTCAATGACCAGAAATGGAAGGAACAGGATTGCGCCAATCTGAAATCCGGTCTTAATTTCCGAAATGATATACGCGGGGATGATCGTGCTCATCGGGATATCGTCCGGTTGCTTCGGGCGCGGTCGCTGGGACATTCCGACAAATAGCGCGAGGTCCTTTTCACGCGTGTACTGCAACATGAACTTCCGTAACGGCGCGGAACCCCGATCGATGGCTTCCCAAACGGTGACGGTTCCTGCCTCAAGCGGCACAATGGCCTGCTGGTGAATCGCGACCCCAATCGGTGCCATGAGAAAGTACGTTAGAAAGATGGACAAGCCAATCAGGGTCTGATTGGTTGGAGTGCTTTGCGTACCCAACGCCTGCCGGAGAAAATGAAAGATGATCAGAATTCGAACGAACGGCGTCATGCAAAGAATGATCGCCGGCAAGAGGGTCAGAAACGTCAACAGAGCGACAATCGTCCACGAATTTGTGTCTCCGTGGACCGTCAGTCCAGGCACTTGAAGCGAAACTCCCTGAGCCTGCTGCGCTGCATACCCATGAGCCGCCAACCCTGGAATCAGAACGAGAGTGGCTGTTGCGAGCGCGCTGAAAATGAATTTGGGCAGGCGTTTCGTCATGACGTGGATTTCTGGTCCCCCTCCTTCGCAATGCATATCGTTTGCAGGAGGGAAATATTTTCCGCCGTGGCGGCTACGATAAATCGCTGATTCTCGCACTCGACAAGTGCGAGAATTCGCTTTTCTCCGAGCGAAAGCGTCTCGCAAAGTTTCAAGCGGCGCGGACGTCGCTGAATGTTCACTTTCGAAAATACCGATCGGATCCGGAACCATAGAGCTGCTCCGAGCGATCTGCGGTCCTCTGACGATGGCGGGAACGCGGCGTTTTCCATGTTGCAGGACCTCACTTCACTTTCCCTTTCATCCGAGATCTGTGATCCGGACACCGAGACGCCCATCGACAACTTCGAATTCGGCCCATGCGGTGAAGCTGCCGTTGGCGTGGAGGCCGACCCTCCCGCGAGTCGATTGTTTGCTGTTCACCACAGACCCAGTCTGCAACAGGAGCAAGTCGCGTACCGCGAAGCCAAAAACAGGGATTTCGGCGGCTAGCCAGCACGGAACATCTTGGATCTCCTGCCAGCCCACCCCAACCTTTTCCACGTGGTCCGACACGGGGAATGCGATCGCAGCCGCCATGACTAGCGTTGCACCAAAAATTCAGTGAAATAAGCCTCGCGAACATCTAGTTCCGGCACGCTTCGCTGAAGCGCCGCCAAGATGTCCTTCTTGAGCTGCGCCTTGCCCTCTTGAGTCACCAGCACGTCGGCTTTGCCTGCCGTCAGTACTGTGAGGATCGTGTCTCTCACCCGTGCCGTCGGGATCTCCGATTCACCGTCCTTCGGCGCCTTAGGCGCATGGCCCAAACCAAGATCGATCGTAACGCGGAGAAAGTGGTTCTCTTCGGCATCGGCCAAGTTGACCGTGAATCCTTCCAAGTGAACAGTGTGCAACGATTCGGCTTGCTGAGGCGCCGCCTGAGCCGTTTTGCCTTGATGTAGATAAAACCAAGCGCCGCCACCAGCCAGTGCGAGGACCAGAGCTGCGCCGAGAATCAGGACAATACCCTTTGATTTTTTTGGTTCCTGTTGCGCTTCTTTGTTTGCTGCTGTCGTTTCGTCGCTCATGGCGCGGATATCAAAAGCAATTCGCCCGCCGAACTACAAACAATTTTTCAAATTCATCGGCAGACTTTCGCCTAGACGGGAAGTCACGGAAATTCAAGCAATTAGGAAGGCTTAGGCGGACGTGACTCCGTTACCTCGCTGGCCGCAAGGGTTAGCAGCCTGATTTGGGAAACGCGGTTTATTAGAGGTTACTCAGAAAAGGGGCGACCCGCTCCTCGGGAGTTCAGGGAGCGAGTCGCCCGTCAGTTCTATTTCACTATCCGTTCTGGATCATCGCCTGCGTCGTCTGCATGACTTGATCGAAAGTCGTTACCGCTTGAGCATTGGCCTGATAATACCGCTCCGCCACGATCAACTTCGAAAACTCCGTAGCGAGATCGACATTGGAAACTTCCAGCGCGCCGCCCTGTAGGGAACCAAGACCGCCGGTCGCCGGCGCTCCGATGCTGGGCTGCCCCGCGGATAGTCCAGCGACAAAATTGTTAGAGCCCGTTCGCATGAGGCCTTGCTCGTTGGCAAATGACGCCAAAGCAATTTGGCCGAGCGCGATGGTTTGCCCATTGTCGAAGACGCCCTGAATCGTGCCGTCACCACCGACCGAATAAGTTTCGAGTGTGCCGCTGGCATATCCGTCCTGCTGCGTCGAGGAGGTCGCCGACGACGACGCCAGTTGGGTGACAGAACTGGTACCGTCTTGGTTGAACAGGTTCCAGGTTACGCTCATGTCAGTAGCGCCATTGGCCAAACCCGTGATGGCGATACTCGGATCGGTTGATGGAGTGACAAGCTGCCCTGAACCGTTGAAGGTGAGCGTCCCGCTCTTCACGGAAACGGGGTTGCCCGATTGGCCGACGTCAGAGGCCGGAATGGTTACGGTGTAATTCCAGGTGTTGGTTCCCGTTTTGGTGAAGTTAGCGGTGAGCACATGAGCTGCTCCGAGAGAGTCGTACACCGTGACAGGCGTGCTGAAGGCACCCGCGGCTTGGTCTTGGCCGGAGGTCACAAAAGCTTCAGCCTGTGTGCCTGTGGCCGCGTCCGTCAGGGAGTTTGTAGAAACTGCCAGTGGACTTCCATCCTTGGCCGTAATCACGAGGGAGTCCCCGGAAAGACTGGCCGAGAAATTACCATTTCCGTTGATTGCGGCGACGACGCTGGCCAATGTGTTTCCCGCGACGGTCGTATAGGAAAAGTTATTCGTCCCGTCTGAAAAAGCGAGGACACCGCCCGTTTGTAGAGTGGTCGCTGCGGCGATGCCACTTCCGGTCTGTTGGCTCGCAGCGCTGACAGCCGTGCCCAGCCGCGCATCCAGATTGGAGAGAAGCTGGACCGTCCCCGTGGCCTTCGCAGGAGTGGTAACTCCGAGCGGGATCGACAACGGACTGAGTGTTTGGTTGGTGCCGATGACGCCGTTTGTAGCTGGATATCCCATCACGTTGGCGCCGTCGACCGTCATCAAGTCGCCGTTCGATGCCACGCTGAAATTGCCGGCGCGCGTATATTCCTGCGTGCCGTTGTTGTCGACGACAAAAAATCCGTTCCCCGTAATCGCTACGTCGGTCGGTGCTCCCGTCGTTTGAAGCGTTCCCTGACTGAAGTTTCCTTCCACTGACGCTACGGAAGTACCCACGCCGATCTGTTGCGGGTTTCCGTTCGCGGAACTACCCACCTGATCGTAAAACAGGTCCTGAAAGTTCGCCTCACTCGTCTTAAATCCAACCGTATTCATATTCGCCAGATTGTTGGAGATGACAGACAGCTCCTCAGAACTGGCGTCTAGGCCCGAAAGCGGTGTTGAAAACGATGCCATGTGATTCCTCCTCATTCGTTGTTTGCGGGCGTTCCGCCCTGCGAAGATTTGTGCTGCTCGATACGGACTTGTTGTTCAACCGGCGTAGCCGTCGACTATGCCGGGTTTGTCTGGGTTCCCGCGGGCGCCTGATTGAGCACCTGCTGAAGATCTGACTGAATCTGTATGAGTTGTTGAAGCGAGTTGATTTGTGTCAACTGGTCCACCATCTGGGACGGATCCATCGGATTGAGCGGATCCTGCGCTTGCAGTTGCGCGGTCAATAGAGTGATGAACGAGTTGGGGTCCAATTCATTGTTCGAAGATGTGGTCGAGTTGGACGACGCAGGTAACTGCGTGGCCGGAGACGGAGTGGTGTTGTTCGTCAAAACATTTGGTATGGTCACGAGTGCGGCTCCTTTTCTTGCGGCGGCCCGTCAGGCTCGCACGCTAAGTCTTCCCCTGGAATCGAAAATCGCAGTTGCGCTTGTCTGCCCGTTGGAATCGTTGGCCAGCGACGACAATCCTTCACTGCGATTGCTGGATGGACTGCCGGTTTGCTGCGGCGACGCTCCGTCACGTCTCGGGAATGGACCGTCGTCTGCCGAACCGCCCGACAATAGCGAGTCGTGAAGCAGAATGATTTCGTTCACCCGAAGCTGGCGCTCGTTCAATATTTGGTGCAGTGCGGGCAAATCGCCGGACAGCAGCGCGTGGGTCTCGTGGTGGTCAACGGTGATCGACGCAGACACCTGATCGCCCGTCACCTTGGCATGCAATTCGACGGATCCAAATTGCTCGCCCTGCAATGCGATTTTGACGTCCGACTTGCCAACCTCCGCAACAAGATGAGCCGATTGCATCACGGCGACTGTCTGCTCCTGATGCGCATTCGAGCTGCCTGACCGTTCGCTTTGATCGCCGCTCTTCATGACCGGATCCGCCAGATTCATCAATACGTTTCCGTTGCTCGGAACAGCCGTTTCGGCGGCCACGGGGGACACATCTGCTCCCGCGGCCCGAGCTGCACGGGTGGCCTGCTGCGGGTCGACCTTCGGCGATTCCGCGTTCGGCGCGTCGGACAGCGAAATCGTGGGGCTTCCTGTTTTCCGGTCCGACGCAGCAGTTGAAGCATGATTGGCCGAATGTTTTCCAATCTCTTTTTGCGGACTGTCATCAGCCATCAAGAACGCATCTTCCACCGTCGGACTGGCGTCTTCTGTGCCAGCGGTCTCGACTGGTTGAGCGAAGCTCACTCTCTTCGCATCGCCGGATGACACTATATTCTCCGAAGGACTGCTCGTTGATTCCGTCTTCGGATCGGGATCTTCTGTCTCAGTGCCATCGAATAGCGGCGCAAGGCTCACGCCCTTGGTATCGCTGAACGACACCGAATCGGGCGACAAGCTGCTCGTGGGTTCCGGCGTCGGATTGGGATCTTCTGCTTCGCTGGTATCGAAGGGTTGCGCAAGGCTCGCTGCCATGGCGTCGCTGGGTGGCACTGCATTCGGCGAAGGAGTATTCGTTGATTCCGTTGTGGCCCAAGATTCGACATGGATTGCTTTGATTGCTAGAGAAGAGGCTGCATCGGATGATTGAATCGGCTGGAGATTTACAGAACTTTGGCCGCCGAGAGAACTGTAGGAAATCCGTGGCGCGAGCGATGCCGTGTCCGTCTCCGCGGGAGACAATTTGTGAATCGAAGGTCCAGTTGACGTCGGAGTTGAACTTCCTTTCGAATCGTCCTTCGACACGACGCTGACTTGAGAGGCACGCTCAGCGACCAACCCAACGTTGGAGTTTGCGGATCGCGATTGCGTTACATCGGCTCCGTCCAAGGTGGTGTGTTGCATTCGCAGGACCGGCGATGCGAGACGCGGAAGAAGACTGGAATCGTGACGCTGAGGCTGCGCTAACAACCCGTGCGCTTCCGCGCTTCCAGCACTCTTAGTTCGCGGAGTCATCGCATCCATTGGCGTCGGCGGCGCGGAGACCGACTGATCCGCCGGAACCGCAGAGGGGATCCCAGGCTGGATTGGACCTCTGTCGGACTCGGCGTCCACCGCCAGAGACGGTTGCTGCTCCGAAGACAACGTAATCGCAGACACTCTAGCGACGGAGGAAGATGGAGACACCACAGACCGCTCGATCGGAATAAAAATGGTGTCAAGCGAATGATCGGCTTCTGCACTTCCTGCCAATGCTTGGACCGGTTCCGCGGACGGAGGTCGTGAGTCCGATTCAGGTATCGAAAGATTGTCGCTTTCACGACCGTAATTTGAGACGTTTGAATCGTCAACGAATCCTCGAGCGGCTAGGTTTGGCGCTGCGTTCGGATCGCGGAGAGCGAACGCGAAGCCAGCAATTTCGTCGCTCGAGGAAGGATCATCTGGCCGCTTAGTCGATTTCCTTGATGGATGAGATGTTTCTATTCCCGTGGCTTGGAACCGTTCCATTTGCTCCGAAGACAGGCCGGCGTTGTTGCTGCCGTATCTCGCGCCGTCTTGCAAATCCGGGGTCAAGTCAGCCGATACCTCTCGGTCGCCTTGCGCTTTGGCGCCCGGAATCGTACTCGACAATGAAATTAGTAGGAGATCCGCAAAACCTTGCGCCTTCAACGCAGCGTCTTGCGAATTTGCTGTGACATTCGTCGCCATGGTTGACTCGACCGGTGTTTGTGCAGATGAAATCGAACTCGAAATGGACTCTGTCACCATTGGTTCAATTTCCGCCGCGCAGGGGTATTGCATTTGGATGGCCAAAGTGTTCTGTGAAATGTGCCGGTGACCAAAGAAACTTAACGTACTGATAGTGAGGCGGATAGCGAACGCGCTAAAGTTTTTGTGAAATCTGCCGAGCCGCAACGCAAGCAAACCGGGAAATCTTTGCCGAGTGCTGGGCAAAGTGTGATTCGCATCTCACCTTAGCCCGTCGTTCGAGGCCGGCGTTATTTTGTAGCTGAGGAAGCCCTGCGAATCAAAAATAACTCATCGATTCGCTGTTGTGCGCGGCGTGACTGATCAAGTTCATAGTCGGCGAGTTGGCGTTCATACAGGTTGGAGAGAATCTCCCGCTGCATGCGAGCTTGAACGTAGCGCGCTTGCTGCTCTTTTCTTTTTTGTTCCAGGTCGGCGCGCTTTTTGAGCAATTGGGATCGCAGCGCGTTCAACGCAGCTTCCCTCTCCATTTCAAAGTGCAGTTCCGCTCCGGTCAATCCGGCGGCCGCCACAGCGTCAAACGTGCGGCGCCGGGCGGAGTGTATATCGTTTTCCACCGACTCAACTTCAGCATGCGCAAGGGCCACAGCCCCCGCGATGAATTGCAACCGTTGCAATTCCGCCTGTTCGAGGCTTTCCCGCAGCCTAAGAACTCCGTTCAGAGTGAAGTGAAAAGCCATGAAAAATCTAGCCGGGCAGCGCCATCAGGGCGTCGAGTGTCTCGCCCAATGGAGCCACGTCATTCTTTTTTTGCCGGAGAAATGCGTTCAGAGCGGGAAGAGCGGCCAGGGCCTGATCGAGGGTTGCGTCTCCGCCCTTTTGGTAAGCGCCAACCCGAATCAAATCTTCCGAGGCGGCATAGGAGGACAAAAAGCTTCTTAGCCGCTGCGATTTCGATATGTGGTTCACGCTGCACACAGCCGGCATCAAACGGCTTATGCTGTCCAGAATGGAGATGGGTGGGTAATGCCCTTGAGCTGCCAGCCGCCTGTCCAGCATGATGTGCCCGTCCAGAATGGCGCGAACTGCGTCTACGAGCGGATCTTGCTGGTCATCCCCTTCCATCAACACCGTATAGAATCCAGTGATACTTCCCGTTCCGAAATGTCCCGCGCGTTCCAGAAGCCGCGCCAGCAACGTAAACACAGAGGGAGTATAACCCTTGGCCGTAGGGGGCTCGCCTGCTGCCAAACCGATCTCACGCTGGGCCATCGCAAATCGCGTTAGGGAGTCAACAACAAGCAGGACGTGTTTCCCGTGCGCCGCAAAGTATTCGGCAACGGTCGTGGCCGCGAGCGCAGCACGAATCCTCGATAGAGGGGGCTGATCCGAAGTCGAAACGACGACCACGCAGCGCCCCAAGTTATTCTCGCCAATGGTGTCGACCAAGAACTCCTGAACCTCGCGTCCGCGCTCTCCGACGAGCGCTAGCACAGTCAAGTCCGCGGCCGTTCCGCGCGCCATCATGCCAATCAACGTACTCTTGCCCACTCCGCTGCCGCCAAAAATACCCATGCGCTGGCCACGGCCAGCGGTCAACATGCCATCGATGGCGCGGACTCCGCAGCCAAGAGGATCGCGAATCAGCGAACGGGTCAGCGGATGAGGAGCGTCTCCCGATATCAGTCGGTACTCTCGGCCGCCCGTGGGACCTTTGCCATCAAACGGCCTTCCGCTCGAATCAATCACGCGGCCGAGAAGATTGCCGCCCACTCGAATCGCGGGTCGCGTGCCGCGCGTAACGATGCGATCTCCGTAGCGGATTCCGACGGGACGCTCGAGTGGCATCGCCAGCACGGTCTTGCCCCGAAAGCCCACGATTTCGCCTTCCAACGTCCGGCCATCGGAGGTCAAAATCGCGCAACCCTCTCCGACGGAACTAAATGGGCCGTCAGCTTCAATTAAATAGTCGACGGCCTTGATCACTCGGCCGACCCATCGGAGCGCGGAGAATTCGTCGAGCCGCCGAAAATAGGAATCGAGCGAGCTGGGCTCGGTCACTCTTCCTCCTTGGGACGCTGCTCGAGCAAATCGAAAAATCCCTGTTCGATTTCCTTTAGTTGCATCTCCAAGCTGATCTCGGTGGTGCCAAAATCCGTCTCGAGAGTGCAGTGACCCAGCGCGAGGGATGGATCACCCACGACATCCACCGTCGGGGCTATATCTTTTGACTGCCTAAAATAGTCGCCCCAAAACCGGACCTCATCCGGATGAGCGCGGAGGCGAACCCGTGTATCGCTGTTGAATTTCTGCAGTGCAACGTGCACGACGCCCGTTAGCACCAAAGGATCCATTTGCGATTCCCGATGCAATATTTTTTGGGCGATGGACAAGGAGAGCCGAACCACCTCCGTTTCGACTCGGCCGAAGTAATCCGCGCGATCCCGTGAAAAGTTACGCAGGGCACCTGATATCTGGCTTCGCATTTCCGCCGTCGCTTTTTCGAAATCCGCTCGGGCGCTGCTTTTACCCTCTGCGATCCCTTTCTCATATACCTTTTGTACGATTTGCTCAGGAGATAAATGCTCCGAAGCGAATTCCCGTCCGTCAAATCCGGATGAGCCCACGGTGCCCACTGGGCTTCGTGACGCCTCTCCACTAGGCGGAGCGTAATGAAAAGGCTGCGCCGTTTCTAAAGGGGGAGCCCCCTCGCGACTCGAATCAGACATTTTCTTCCTCGTCGTTATTTCGCAGGACCAACTTGCCTTCCGTTTCCAATTTGCGAGCGACGGCAACGATGTCGGTCTGTGCTTGGCTTATGTCTTTTGGTCGAACCTGGCCCAGCGCTTCTGTGTCCTCCTTCAGCATTTCCACAGCACGAGAGGACATGGACTTGAAAAAGTGAGCTTTCAGGCCCTCCGAAGCGCTCTTCAATGCGATGGCCAGCGTTTTCTTGTCGACCTGAGCCAACAATTCGCGAACGCCCGTATCCGCAACTTGGATGAAATCCTCAAACGTGAACATTTGGTTCCGAATGGAAGTTGCGAGGTCCGCATTGTCTTTCTCGATGGACTCAAGTATTTGGGTGATCACTTTGCCTGAAGTTTGGTTCAACAGATCGGCCACGACCTTTACGCCGCCCATCCCGCGACGGGCCGTTTCGGTGTGTTCCATCTGCAGCTTACGAGCGAACGCAACCAGAATTCTGGTTACCACTTCGGGCGAGGAGGGTTTCATTTGCGCAAGACGGCGCACGGCTTGCGCCCGCAATGGCTCGGGGAGCGAAGAGAGCACCGTGCCTGCTGCTCGGCCATCCAAATGCAGCAAAACCAGTGCCACGGTTTGTGGGAGCTCGTCCTTGAGGGCGGTTGCCAGACGCTGAGGAGTGGACAATCGCAAGACTTCAAGCGCCTGCGCGCAAGTTTTCGTCGATTCAATGATCTCGTGAACCGCGGACTTCGTTCCGGCGCTTTCGCCGGTCTTCATGAAAACCTTTTCGGCGTATTCCGGTCCGCCTTGGGCGATTGATTTCTTCTGACCGCTCAACTGTTCGTATTCTCGCAGGACCGTGTGCGCCATCTCCTCGGGGATATCGCCCAGCGAGGAAATCTCTTCCGCGAGCGAGCGCAATGAATCCTGAGGGAGATGGTCACAAATCTTGGAAGCTGCGGAATCGCCCAGAAGAACAAGCAGAATCGCCGCCTTGCGCACTCCGGTAAGGCTGCTTTGGGCAGATGAGTTCATCGAAGGCACTACGCTTCACGTATCCAGTTCTGCACGAGCCGGCCAGCATCTTGCGGGGCCGTCTGCACGGTCTTGACGATTTGCTGCTTCAGCACCATCGCGCGCTCCATTTCCAACGCTGGATTCGAATCGGGCACGAGAAGCCCATTATTTCCGGCGGGCTCGACTAATTGGCCCGCAACTTCGCGCTCTCCACCGGGCCGTGCCGACCAGCCAGTCGCGACGTGGATTTCTCCGGATTGGAGGATGGTGGAAACCGTCTTCATGACTGGCTTCAGCAAGAGCACATAGACCAACACAAACAGAATTAGCAGCGCCGCATAGCGGATCACATCGATCCATTTGAGCGTCACAAGGCGAACCTTTTCCGGCAGGCTCACGGGCCCCGGGTCATCCGTTTCTGGGAGCTGGAACGCCACCTCTTGCACGGAAACCTGATCGCCTCGGGTAGCGTCCCAGCCCAAAGCTGCCTTGGACAGATCCTCAATCTGCTTCATTTCTTCAGAGGTCCTCTTTCGGCGCGTTTGGACTGGCTTGCCGTCCGTCGTTTTGGTTTCCACCGCATCGTCCACGAGGATTGCGGCCGCTACGCGCTTGATTCGCCCTGGAGGTTCGATCAGGTGACGCGTCGTATGGCTAACCGCAAATGTTTTGTTCTCGGTTCGAATTCCATTTGAAGCGTCGTTGACTTTGGTCTGGTTGGCCGCCGCTCCGGCCGGCGCGGCATTGGGAGCGTTGCTCGGCGTTCCCGGTATCCCTGAAGGCTCATCGTCCGAGGAAGTCTCCTGTGAGATCTGAGAACTAACGACGGCACTGGACGCGGGATCGTACAAGTCCTGGGTGCTTTCTCCAGAAGTTGGATCGTATTCAATCGAGACGCTTGACTTCACATGGTCCGGACCGACAATGGGCGTCAACACCTGCACAACTTTTTCGGCCATAACGGTTTCCAGATCTCCGGGTCCGCTTGCTGCATCGCCGTAAGAGCTGTGCGCAGCCCCCGGCATCTGCCCGTCGGTCGTCACAACGGTTACATTCTGGGGCGTAAGATCGTCCCACGCGCTGGAAACCAAATTTGCAATGGAGGTCCCGATCTGATCCGACATTCGCATCCCACGTAATTTCAAAACCACCGCTGCTTTCGCCGGCCGCTCTCGATCCGTGAACAGAGATTCGTGAGGCAGGACCAAGTGGACGCGGACGGCTTCCACTCCGTTCATGGTTTGGATCGTTCGTTCGAGCTCCGCTTCGAGCGCCCGCTGATAATTTACCTTTTCCGAAAAGTCGCTGCCGGACCAATTCGGCTTGTCAAACAACTCGAATCCCATTCGTCCGCTCGTGAGAGGGCCCTGCGATGCGACACTAACGCGCGCCTTGTCGAGTTGATCGGCGGGCACCAAAACAGAGGTGCCGTCGGTGGAAAGCTGGTAGTTGATATTCTGCGCCGCGAGCTTCTGGCCGAGACTTCGGGCGTCAGCAGACGAAAGTCCGACTAAAAGAGGCTTATAGTCGCCGCCTCCGATCAGGCGCACAAAAAGCCAAACAATGAGGCTCACAAGAACCGTGCTGCCCGCCAGCAACATTCTTTGACGGCCCGTCATTCCTCGAAGGAATCCCACGAATTGCTTCTGAAATTTATCCATGTTCTTGCGCACGCCTCAGGCGTCGGAGCTGAATCCTCAGAACGGAATGCGAGATATCTCCTGATAAGCCGAAACAATCTTGTTACGCATCTCCACCATCAGTTCGAACGCGAGGTCCGCTTTTTGAACCGCGATCATCGCAGAATGAACGTCTTGCCCGTTACCGGTCAGCATCGTCGAAACCTTCAAATTCGCTTCCGATTGAAGCTGACTCACTTGATCCACAGCGCCACGAAGCGCGTTCAAGAAATCCGAGCCGTCGCCGGCTTGGTTTGAAGTCGCGGACGCTCCACTTCCACCGGTGATTGCTTGTGAGGCTCCTGAAATGGGCTGAATCATTGTTCGCTCTTCCTGTTCTAAGTCTTCAAGATATCGATGGAAGCTTGAATCATGTTCTTCGTGCTTTGCACAGCGGATGCATTGAGCTCATAGGAACGCGCCGCACCCATTAAGTTCACCATTTCCTCGACAGGATTGATCGCGGGATACGAAACATATCCCTCGGCGTCCGCGTCCGGATGGCCTGGTTCGAATCGGCGAACCGGAGGAGTGCTGTCGTCCACGACTCGATCGACGCGCACGCCCTCCGTGTGCATGTCGGCGAAGGAAGCGAGCGTGGCCCCGAAGTCGTGTGGCGCCATCGGATGCGCTCCGAAAACAACGTGCACGCGTTTGTAAGGCCCTCCGTCCGCGGAATGAGTGGTCTCCGCGTTTGCCAAGTTGCTGGTAACGATCTCCGCGCGTTGGCGCTCCGCGAGCAGTGCCGAACCGCTGATATCCAATATCCCAAATAAATTCATGGCTACGAACCTCCTTCATGAATGGCGATGTTTAGAAGCTTGAATTGTTCCTTCACCAATTGCGAGGCTGCATTGAATTGGAGCTGCACCTGCGAAAGCAAGAGACCTTCCCTGTCGACACTCACGTTGTTGCCGTCGGGGCGCGCGATCAAACCAGACACTTCCCGAACCAACGGCTCTGTTGGACCGGTTTCTTCACTTTGCATGGCGCGAATCAATTCGCCGTGAAAATCGATGTCATGGGTTCGATAGCCCGGCGTATCGATGTTCGCGATGTTGCTGCTTAGCAGGCCTTGGCGTTCCGCCGCCAAGTCCAGGAAGCGTTCAAGCAGGTGCAACTGTGCCGTGTTCATCAAACTCATACAGCCTCCCTCGCCGCCAGTCCGTATTCCCGAATTTTGTTGCGAATGGTCCGCAAGCTGACTCCCATCATTTCGGCCGCGCGAGTTCGATTGCCTCCCGTGGCGTGAAGCGTCGTTTCCAGAAGTCTCCGCTCCACGGCTTGCAGGGTTTGGCCCAGTTTGGGCGGCGAATTTTTCGAAGAAGATTTCGAACCCCAATCAACATCAACTGCGCCAACGCCAAGCGTCGTGCCGTGGGCCAACGCAAGTGCGCGGCGGATCACGTTCTCAAGCTCCCTGATATTTCCGGGCCAATCATAGGAGCAAAGCAGGGCTGACAGTTCCGGCGAAATGGAGAACTGTCCTCGCTGTGCTCTTGGCTCGTACTTCCGCAGAAAGTATTCCGCAAGTTCAGGAATGTCCGACCGGCGCTCGCGAAGCGGTGGAATCGTAAGTGGAACGACGTTCAAACGGTAGTAAAGATCGCTCCGGAACATTCCCCGATCGATGAGCTCGGTCAGCGAGCGATTCGTGGTGGCGATGACCCGGACATCGATAGGGACCGGATGCGTGTCGCCAAGGCGGTCGACTTCGCGCTCCTGTAAAACTCGCAACAGTTTGGGTTGCAACGTCAGGGGCATTTCTCCAATCTCATCCAGCAGCAAGGTTCCTCCATCCGCGAGTTGAAACTTGCCTGTCTTCGCTGCGGTGGCTCCCGTAAACGCCCCACGGACATGGCCGAACAGTTCACTTTCAAGCAGACTTTCTGGAAAAGCGGAGCAATTGATTGCGACGTACGGCTTGTTCGCGCGGGAACTGAAATTATGAATCATTCTCGCGAGCAGTTCCTTTCCCGTCCCGCTTTCGGCTTGGACGAGAACATCCGCTTCCGTTTGCGACACACGACGGGCATTCGCGAGCAGGGTTCGGAAATTGGCGGACGAACCGACGAATTCGTGATGTTTGAACTGCTCGGAAGAACTCTGGTCCAAGATCCGCTGCACGGCCTGCTGAAGCTGATCGAAGGAGACAGGCTTGACGAGGTAATCGCAAGCTCCCTCCTTGATGGCGTGAACCGCGTCGTTCACGCTTCCATACGCGGTCAGGAAGATGACTGGCGTTTGTGGAGCGATTTGACGAATGCCTTGCATCAGTTGCAGGCCGTCTCCGTCTCCCATCCTCATATCTGTTACGACGAGTCCGCATGGGTCATGACGGAATGCGGCGATTCCTTCCGCGACGCTGCCCGCCGTCGCCACGAGCCATCCGCACTGGCCGAAACTGGCTTCGAGCGCCGTTCGCATCCCCAACTCGTCGTCAACAATAAGCAAATCACTCACTGACTTCCTCCGAAGCGTCCAGATAAATTGTAAATGTGCTTCCTTGCTGGAGGCGGCTTTCCACTTGGATTCTCCCGCCGTGTTGTTCGACTACCTTTTTGCAAACGGACAATCCCAGTCCTGGACTGCCCGTTTTCGTCGTGAAACCGGGCTCAAAGATCTTCTCTAGCAGGCAGGGCTCGATTCCGCGACCCTCGTCTTGAAAATCGATCTTCAGAATGCGCGGCTCAAAATGGACCAGCCACTGAAGGCGAATCGTCAGCGTTCCCCCCTCTGCCATGGAGCGAAAGCTATTGAGCGCAATGTTCAGAAATACCTGTTGCAGGCGGTGTGAGTCACCGTCGACGGTGACGGGCCCGATTGAATTGTCCAGTTGAATCGCGTGCCCACCCGCGGCGGCCAAGGGACCTAGAAACTCCACGGTATTCTCAAGCAGGCGATCGATTCGAACGGGAAGAAGCTCATTGGACGGCTTTCCGTGAAATTGCAGGACGTTATTGACCGTCGCCCCCAAGGAACGGAGGCCCGATTGAATATGCATGACCCACTGGTGCGCCTCAGGCATTCGCCTGGTGGCTTCTCTGAGCAGACCGGTAAATAACTCCATGCTTCCGAGAGGATTCCTAATCTCATGAGCCAGCACGGCAGCAATTTCGGCCAACGCATGAGTGCGCCGGCTTTCCTCTCTCTCGGCGGCAGAGCGTTTCTGATCCGAAATGTCGCGTAGGATCCAAATTCGTTCTGGCTCCGCGTCCGGTGCGATCTCCATAGCCGCTACAGTGACCGCCAACGTGCGCTTTTCCGGACACATTTTGGACACCCACTCCTGTTCGATGTAGGAAGTGTCAGGCATTGTGTCGGAAAGCCATTCCGCAAGAATTGGCAACTGGGTGGACGAAAGAGGTTGGGACTCCAACTCGAGCAGTCGGCGCGCTTCCGGATTCAACAAACGGATTCGGCCATCCGAACGGCTTACCACTATGCCGCACGGAAGCTTGTCCAGAACTTGTGTGAGAAACGCTCGAGCCCGCGCGTTTTCGTCTAAGCTGCGGGAGAGCTTCGCGTTGGCGTGCTCCAAATCCGCGCGAAGCTTGGAAACCTCGCCTTGCAACTGCGCGTAAGATTTCTCGAGTGACCCTGCCGCTTCCGTGAACGTCGCGAAGGCCCGGGCAAGCAGACGAGGATCAGCACCGCAAGGCTTTACCTCGCTGTCACTGTCCCGAATTTGCCGAGTACTAGGCAAAATTGGCATCCCACAAAGCCCTGATGCACGTTGGATGCCACGGTGCAGTGAGAAATTCTTAGCTTTTCCTAATCTCTCCTAGGTTGGCGGCGGCGCTGAAGTGTTCCACGTGAAGGTGGGGTTCCGTTCCTGAGAGTATGAACGCGCGTTCCACCGCGTGCTGGAGCTCACGCACGTTTCCAGCCCAGTGCGTTTGCCGGAGGAGCGCGATGGACGACGCAGAAAGCCTCTTCGGTTCGACTCCTGCGTCTCGGCATAAATCGGAGAGAAAACGCTCTGCCAACGGGCCAATGTCTTCTATGCGCTCACGCAACGGCGGTAGTTCGATCGGAAAAACGGCGATTCGATAGTACAAATCTTGCCGAAACGCCTTTTGTTTGACGCTTTGAGCCAAGTCAATGTTGGTGGCACACACCACTCGGACATCCACACGAAACACGTCCGAACTGCCCAGTCGCTGCACTTCGCCCTCTTGCAGGAACCTCAGCAGTTTGGATTGCATGCCGAGCGGCAAATCCCCGATCTCATCCAGAAACAGGGTGCCACCGTGCGCGTTGTGGATGCGGCCTAGCCGCGATTGGATCGCCCCCGTGAAAGCGCCGCGCACATGGCCGAACAGCTCAGCCTCAAGCAACGCCTCGGGAATCGCCGCGCAATTCACGACGATCAGCGGATTCTTGTTCCGTGGGCTAATCTGGTGGATTGCTCGAGCAACGAGTTCTTTGCCCGTGCCGGTTTCGCCGATGATCAGGACCGGCGTGTTTCGACGGGCCACGAGCCGCGCCAGATGGTAGACCTTCTGCATGGCGCGCCCGTCGCCCACCATCCCCGGCAGCATGTCGATTTCGGTGCCGGTTGAATGGTAGGAAGACACGGCGGCTTGCTGAGATAGATCGCTTTCTGTAAACGGATTACGAACCGGCGGGCCCGTTTTTTCTACGGCGGGTTCAGAGGAATCGATCAGCTGGATCCGCAAGCCCGGAAACTTCTTCCGGACGATCGCAGCGATTTCCTCGGCGTTCAGGTCCGGAAGGCGGCGATCCAAGATCAATAAGTCAAAAGCTACGGACCGCAATTTTGCCATTGCCTGTGCGCCGCTGGGCGCTTCATCAAAAAACACTTTTTCTCCGCTGGCTTCCGCAATGGAGCGGTTCCGAACATTAGGATCTGAACTGGCAATCAAAACACGACAACTCTCTTGACGGGCTGCTGGGCTAGCCCCTGAAAACATGTTCGCCTCTCTCTAAGGCTCAAGTATTTTTAGTCTCTGCAACCTCTAGTCCGCTTGATCCAACTGCACTGCAGGCTCTTCCCCCGATTCTCGCCGGATGGACTCAGCAACTTAGTGTCGTCATTTGCGGAAACTTTGCTGACCACATCCTCCGACGAGAGCGTGTAGCAATTATTGTCACTGAACCCTCCAGTTCAACAGTGCCGTGTGGCGAATGTATACAACTACTAACTAATTCCATCCGCAGTTTTGGTTTTGCCGCTGGATCCGGACGGCCGGCCTTACGGAGATACGGATACTCCGGGCTTCTATTTTCGCGGACTGGGAGGTCCGGAGCGAATTCGGGCAGTTTGAAGGTATTGCTTCGGTTGTGCGGCCGTTATGCCCTTGGGCGAGCAGATGGGCTGCGTGCCCTGCTTCGAAAGCATCGAAATGACGGTGCGAAACTCTTGCGGGCCCGTGATGATCCTATAGGCGGGAAATCGAAACATCCGTCAGGCGCATGTCCGCGACACCGCGGGAACCTACTCGGGTCTCAAACCGCACTCCCTGCGCATCCCCTGGTATTTTGACGTCCAACGTCGCGATGAAAAGCTTGCCATTGGTCCCAAAGAGGTCCTTCCTTGCCAGGACGGTGCTCCCGGAAGTGCTGCAAGCATCCAGCTCGCCAATTTCCTGCGAACTTGGGGCTGCGCCGGCATATTGCAGGCGCACCTGGTACGTTCCCGAGTTCAAATTAATGTAGGGACCGTAGACGACATGCCCGGGATCGTCTTTGCCGGCTCTCGAAAGGACCTCGAAATTACGGCTCCTGATTCCGTTCCCAATCAGTAGCTCGGCGGCGCGAAAAAAGTGTACGGCCGGCTTAGCAAGGCTTGGCCTTTCTTGAACGGGCAGCGCATTGCTTAGCACGGAAGCAAGAGAACTATCCACCTGAAGGTCATTTCCGTCCGGTTGCAGCTCGAGCAGGAGTGAAACGAACGTCTGTCCATAGAACCAATCTCGGTTGGAACAGCTTACTCCGAGATAGAGTTTTTCCTGGAAAGCGAAAAAGCAAGTTGGGTCAATGACCTTCAATCCCCAATCGGTCAGCGGCCTGATATCGAGATCGAACGAAAGGCTTACCTGACGGCTGAACGGAGAGAATATCCACTGGAACAGGCTATGGCGGCCCGAGTCAGCCGTCATGTGTCCGAATCCCACAACCCGGTCATCTAAAACAAGCGCCGAGCAGCCGCCGCGGAAGTGCGTGAAACCGTCGTGAGGCGAGACGAGATCGAGTCCCACGCTCCTTTCGAAAGCGATATCCGCTTCGCCTGTCTCAACATCGATCTGCAGGACACGAAATGGTGAAAATCCATGAACCGCGTACAATTTTCCGCCGGCAACGAAGGGCTGCCAGTTCTTCCCATACTTGAAGTCGGCCCTGTTCATCACCACAATGTTGAGGCATTTTTTCGCCTGGACGTCAAACAGGACGTAGTTGAAGCGGCCTCCGCACGGATTCGCGCTCAAGACGAATGGCCGTCCCTGAACGGAGACGCACCGCGGATCTTCCCCTGCGGCCATCGCTTCTTCCGGCTCCGAAATCGGCGTTCCCGTGGAAGGATCGAACCGCTGCAGCATGGTCCGGCTCTCATAGAAATTCTCGCTAGATCCCCATTCGGCAAAATCAACGATTTTATGGCGCCGGAAGGCGCAGATCAGCTCGTTTCCGACGGGAGCAAAACTGTGGAAGAGGTCAGCCGTTTCGCCAGCATGCACAAATTTGTAATAAATCGGTATGGAGCGCGCAATGAACATCCCGGACCTCGCCAGGTGAAAAGTCCTGCCCCGACCTCTATGCGGGGACTTTGACGACGAAACTGAACGATGTGCAAACGAATCCATCCACGCTTAGCTTGAGGTGTGCGTGCCGGCTATGGTTTTCGTCCAAGTATGGCGGCACATCCACGAAACCATCGAGGATCCCCTGCCCTTTGTCAAAATCCAGTTCGTATACTTCGAATCCTCTTTTGCGAAGCCTTTCAGCAAGACCGAGAAGATGATGCTTCTGGAACAGCACAGTGGGCCAGTTGTCGATCGTTTCCCCGTCATTGACGTTAAATTCCATCGTGTGGACAGCGACCCCACCCGGCCTCAAGACGTCAAGCGAGTTCTCAATGAAGTTCAATCCGTTGGCGATGCTGCCCAGATGTTCTAACGAGCAAATGGACCAGCAGAAATCAAATTGGCCTTTCAAATCTGCGGGAATCGCATTCATGTCCAGGTAGGCGCCTTCAATCGTTGCCAGACGGGATTCGTCAGGGCAAATGTCACGGCGCCGCAACTGCTCGAAGCTTTGCACATGTTGGTTCGTCTTGATCCAACCTTGCGCCTCCGCACGGCTGGGATCAAGGTCGGTGGCTAACACGCGCACTCCGTATTTGGCGAACAGACTCGGCAACGGCTCTCCGCCACACGCAAAACCGAGCGCCCTGCTCCCTTCGAATAGCTTCCCCTCATTGAACAGAATCTGAGGCACGTACGTGAGTTCCCAAGTCTTCCGGTGGTAAGAAACCGGGATGCGGATCTCATTGCACCAGAAGGCGGCCCAATCCGATTCGATGTCCGCCTCGGTGCAACCCTTCGCCTTTAAGGGAACTACTCGTGGGCCAACCGTATCTCTTTGTGCATGCTCTTGATAAAGAGTGGCACCACGGTGAGCCGCAAGGTTCTTTATGTTCCGTATCGCAATCTCATAGTCGCGGAATCTTTTATTGAAGTACGTGCCGAGTGGCCTGCCATCCGTCACTTTAGTCGCGAGTTTTTTCAATTCCTCATCCGTGTGCAGCGGCAACGGCTCCCCCGGCTCACGGCTTTCGGCGCCGAGCGAATTCTTGAGGTTGAAATAATGTCCTTCGAGTTGGAGAACTCTGTTCGTGAGTTGACCTAGAATTACGTCTACCGTCTTGGCCACGGCCTGCAATTCGGCCAGGCGATCTTGCACCCGCTGCATCGCGATTTCGAGGTCCTGGATTCCCTCCTCTTGCGAAGGCAGGCTCATCGTAGAAACTGCGACATTGTCAGCAGCTGGCTCACTCACGGTCATCTCCTGGAAACTCAGCGAATGTAATGCAAAAATTTATTCCTGCAAACAATGGGCTGGGCAGCTCTGTACGTATCAGTTAGCCATAGTGAAACACTCCCGCCCAGGACGGGACACCTGATTCGATCGGATCAAGATCTTCCAACCGGAAGCAACAGGCACGGAGATTCCAACGGGTCGGTCTGCGGAAAAAAACGAGCACCAAACCACGAAGCCCGTCCTTACGTCAGGACGGGCTTCGTATTGTCATTCTTGCTGGATCAGAAGGCTCAGATGACGAACCGTTCCGATTGGCGCGCCACCGCTAAATACTGATTTGCCGAGCGGTGTCTGCCCAGTCCAGCGTCGCTGTCGTCATGTTGAAGAAGCGCAGGAACGTATCATAAACAAGCCGTCGGACAGCCTTGCCTCGGGACGACTTGATGCTGGCGAGAGTCCGCTGATACTCCTTGAGGTTCAGAGGATCCTCCTCCGCCTTTTCCAGCTCCTTCGTCAATCGCTCGAATGCACCTTCGAGCGATGTCATATTCATCATGTTGCGCACCTTTCCGCACGCAGCCGCGAAGCTGAGGAGGAAAACGCCGCCGCCCGAAAGGATGTACTTGTAGTTCGGATTATTCGCATACTTTTCCATGATCTTGGGATGCAAATCGATCGTAATCTTCTTGAGAGTGGCGACCACATCTTTAATGTCGCCCACATCGAAGGAGGATTGAATGTCGGTGTATCCCTTTTCCCGTTCCAAAAGGCTTTCGGCCTCCTCGGGCTTCTTCAACTGTGGATTAAATTCAATGAACGCTCGGGTTGCCATAACCAAGTCCGACGCCGAGAACTCATTTTTGGGTTTCTGCTTCCCCGTTATGTTCTGGTTGTCTTGGAAAATTGGAATCTTGGCGTCGTGTTCCAGGGCTTCCAGAAGCGGGCGCTGCATGATCTCAAGCTGGACCTCCAAGCTCATCCGCCGTTGTCCGGTATTGAAGGTGACCATGTAGTGCAGCAACCCTTCCAAATCGATGTTCCAAAAAACCTCGTAGCGAGTCTTTCGCTTCAGGATTTCTTCCACGGCACCCTTCGGATCGCCGGATTTTTCGACGGCGTCCTTCAAGTAGTCCCAGGCCTCTTTTGTAATGCAGCGGTCCGTGATCAGCTTTTCTCTTTGCCAGACAACCAAGACGGAAATGCAGTAACAGTACAATCGCTGCAAGCCATCAATTACGGAGTATTTGATGCCCTTTTCCTGCAGTGATTTGAGCCGGCCGCCTCTTCCGTCCAATGCCGCGACTTTTGCCTCCGGCATCGCGGCTCTCAAAATAAAGTCGCGGATCAATCTCAAATAGATCTTGTCATTCAAATGGTCAAACGGTTGGCGCTGGTAAAAGTTATCGACGATGGACACACGCTGTATGTACGTGCCCAACTCCTCTTCAATATGTCCAATGAATCCACCGGTCTTAACATCGGGAGTTTCAGGAGCGATCGGCTTTACGGCTCCTGGAATCCGAAGCAAACCTCCGAATCCAGCCACATCCAACGCTTCGGTCAAATGCTTGATTCGTTCCCGCAAAATTTCCTGGCGCTCCACTTTGGTTGGGGCTTTTATTTTCGCTTTCCTTCTCCGGACTGGCGCCTCCTTCTCGGCGTCCAGCACCGCTGCAAAAGCAGGAGCGTGTTCGAGTACTTCGTTAGAGACAATCGTCGCCATCTTCGTTTCTCCTGTGAAATTCAAATTTGAAGTTTACAAACGAAGAAGGGGTGGGCCCGTTTTACGAGGCTTACTTCGCAAGTTACGTTCCTGTTGCTCACCTGTCAAGAGCTAATTGGAAATGACAGCCAACTAATCTTAACTAGCCAGGAATTCGACTGTCCGATTACGAGCGTCGCCGCGGCCAGCATGGTTGTGCCACTCTGCACCACAAAGCAAAGCGCTCGGGAGTGAACCGCACGGCATCTTTCCTAACAGCTTCATTTCCAATGGCGTCCGCCGCAGTTGCCGAGCGTGGCAGTCCGTCAGAACCGTCCGTTCCGCTGTCTCGACCCGTTCCAAAACTCAGGAATGGATTTCGAAACGTGGCGGGTCTTCTTTTCGTCAGCAGCGCCAGTTTCCGATGTGGTTTGCCATGGCCGACGCTACTTCAATGGAACTTTCTTGTCAGGATCTGATCGGATGATCAGGTAGGTGATGTCTCCTTCAAGACTCGCCCACCCATGTGGCACGCCGCCGGGAATAATGACGACATCGCCTTTGGCGATTCGACGGGATGCGCCGCCGTCGATGCCGCTACTCCCGATGTCCGTCCAGTTTCCGAGATTCGACTGCCGCGGTGTTGCGGGCTTTCGCAGCGTGCCGCCGGTCACCAGCACTCCGGCGCCCTCGAGCATGTAGTAAGTCTCGGTAACGTTGGTTTGATGGGCGGTCGCGGTGAATGGAGCGTCTTTCGGCCGGAAAACACCAAATACGCCAACCCGGTAGCCTCCAACATCGATGACGCGGATGGGCCGATCGCTGTTGCGATCGCGAGGAGCGTCCTTAAAAAACGCCTGAACCTCCGCAGCGGTAATGTCGGTCGCGGCCATCGGCGCCTGTGTCTTTGCCGAAGATGCGATGAGCAGCACAAATATCCCCATAACGATTTTGCGCATGAGATGGCTCCTCTCTTTTGCCGTAGTCGTGAGTAACAAGGTCTGTGCGGTGCCGTAGGTTAGCACATTCGGGCGCGCGACAGCCCGGCGGGATTCTCCAAAATGGGAGATCACTCGAATCGGCGCGGAGGCGTGGACCGTGTGCGACACTAACTCGCGTAGCTGCCGATTGGCCAAAACAAAAAGCCGGGTGTTTGGAACCCGGCCTTCGATTTCAGGAAGTTGGTTGCATGGTTAAGGTTTAATCAACGATCTTCGGTCCATGGACACGTTAACTTTTGTCCGGTATTCGCGTCGCCCGGGGGTTACGCTGGTCATCGACTCATGGCTTGGGGTGCGCAGCGAAGAAGGACCAGATCAGATCGGTCGCGGGGACGTTGTTGTTGCTAAAGGGGTGGCCGGGCCACATGTGGTGGCCGCCTTGGATCGCGTAGAGGACTACCGCGGTCCCGTCTTGGCAATGCGAGTATTTATCGGTGTGAACTTCAGGGGTTTCTTCGTGCGTCGGGTTCGCTTCGCACACATCGCGCTTCACCCAAAAGTTGACGGCACCGGCGACGGAGTTATCCGTGCGTCTGTCTCCGACCTGGAACAGCGTGGAGCCACCTTTGAATGGCACCAGCCGGTCGGCGGTGCCGTGGAAAATGAGCACCGCTACGGGCGCCATTGGGTGGCAATCGACGTTGAGAGCGCCCTCGACCGGAGCAATGGCGGCGACCTGACCGGACATTTCGCAGGCGACGCGATAGGACATCATTGCTCCGTTGGAGATGCCGGTAAAGTAGACACGCTTGGGATCGATGGGATAGTCGCGCTTGAGCGTTTCGAGAAGGGCGCGGAGGAAGCCGATGTCGTCGATATGCTCTTTGACCGCCGGGCCGCAGCAATTTCCGGCGTTCCAGGTGGGCAAACGACCCGTGCCGCTCGGATAAACCGCGACAAAATGTTCCTGATCTGCCTTCGCGCTCATCCCGGACAGCTTCTCGACGCTGGCGTCGCTTTCCGTTGCGCCGTGAAGGACGAAAACCAGTGGCAGGAGCGTGCCGGCGCCGTCGCTGGGCGGGAGGTGGACCAGGTAGGTGCGGGTTCTGCCGCCGGACTCGAGAGAGGCGGAGATCGTGGCGGACTGCGTCCTGGTCGGGGTTTCCGATGCGGCGCGCAGCTTGCCGCGTCGCCAGGCTGCACCGCAGACGAGCAAGAGGACGGCGCCGAGCACTGCGATTCTTCGGTGGCCAGAGTCCATGGAAATGCCGGTTGTCAGCCTCGCTACACTAAACACTGACTGGGGAGTAGAGTTGCATGGGTGGGCAGGAGCGTTGATGGTACGGAAGTACTAGAAGTCGTCTATGCGACTACCCGAGAGCCGATCAAGCGAATCACGCGGACTCGCGCTTCCGCCGGGCATCACGCAGATTTCTTTTCTTCATTTTGTGACCGGCGAGTAGATTAAATCCGAATTTATGTGAACCCACGCCTCGCCCGCGGTTTATTCTCTTGAATCGTTGGCTGCCCGAGAGCGATGAATATGCACTCCACGCAAACCTGTCCTTCAGGACAGCTATTCAAATCGTTCGCGGCTTCACATTATAGGACTCAATTGTTGTAGGCTCGGCATATCCTTGATGACCTAAACCCACTTGCCGATTGCCAGGGGAGATCTCGATGAACTACAAAAAACGAGACACTGACGTTGACAGACGCGCGTTCCTAAACACGTTGGGAGTTTCAGCGGGATTGGCCGCATCCCTGCCCGCAGTTTCCATTCTGTCGGAGCCCAGTGCCTACGCGGATGATATTGGGCCACAGGGGGGCCGTGCACGCGCCGAATCGTCAGAAAGAATCCGTCAGGAGGTCGCCGAACGGGAAAGCAATGTACGCATCCCGAATCACGATGATAACGGCGACGAAGAATTGTATCCGTCCAAGATCGGCAATTACTCGAAGAATTTGAAGCACGATCCGACGACCGGCGAGGTCGATCCGGGGGCCTATCAGGCCATGATCGCCGCGATCGCCAGCGGCCGTTTCGACGACTTTGAGGCGTTGGCCTTGAACGGCCACTTCGGATCCACCGATTCAGCCCAACAACGCCGGTTGGTAAATCCCGGTTCCGGGTACGCGTTCGATCTCGAAGGAACGGACTCGCATCAGTTGAAACTGCCTCCGGCGCCGGCGTTTGCCAGCGCGCAGGAAGCGGGCGAGATGGCGGAATTGTACTGGATGGCTCTTCTGCGTGATACGAATTTCGCGGACTACGATTCGAGTTCGCTGGCGCAAGAGGCCGCGGCGGATCTATCGAAATTGTCCGACTTCCGTGGGCCCAAGGACGGCGGCGTCGTGACGACGCGGACGCTGTTCCGCGACACGTACCCGGGCTGCACGCTCGGTCCTTATATTTCACAATTTCTCCTGCAGCCGTGCAGTTTCGGAGCGCAACGGATCGATACGCGCATGGTGACCGTCGCGAACGGCGTCGACTACATGACAAGCTTCTCTGATTGGCTCGCAGTGCAAAATGGCGTGAACACGCCGCCGATTCCCACCGTTGGGCTGGCGTACTGCAGGAGCGGACGCGACCTCACTCATTACGTAAACATCGACCAACTCTTCGAGGCGTACTTCGTCTCTTGCATCAATCTTCTCAGTAACGGATATTTCGCGAATGCCGGGAATCCCTACGGGCGTATCTACGACGGCGGGGCGGGCCGGCCACGCAACGCGTCGCTCGATCCGAATGGATCGCTGGCGCAAGTCGGCTTCGGAACGTTCGGCGGGCCTGCAGTCCTGACCCTGGCGTGCGAACCGGCGACGCGGGCGTTGAAGGATGTTTGGTATCAGAAATGGCTGGTCCACCGGCGCTTGCGGCCCGAGGAATTCGGCGGGCGCGTCGAGGTGAACCGTCTTGGAATACGCCACTATCCCATCCACAAGGATTTGTTAAACGTTTCGACGGTGCTGAACGCCGTCTTCAGCAAGTGCGGAACGAATTTGCTGCCAATGGCGTTCCCCGAGGGATCGCCGAATCATACCTCGTACGGTTCCGGCCACGCGACCGTTGCCGGCGCGTGCGTGACCATGCTGAAGGCTCTGTTCGACGACACACAGTTGATCAAGAATCCAGTCGTGCCAAATCCGGCAGACGGCGGCCAGACGTTGATTCCGTATGTTGCGCCGTCGGGTGAACCGCCCCTTACCGTAGGCGGCGAGTTGAACAAGATCGTCTCGAACGTCTCGCAGGGACGAAACATGGCGGGGGTACACTGGCGCAGCGACGCGACCGAATCCAATGCGCTCGGCGAAGACGCAACGATCAGCATGCTGAAAGACATGAAGCGGACGTTCAGCGAACCGTTTTCCGGATTCAAGTTTACGAAGTTCGACGGGACAACGATCAGGGTTTAAGGGGAGTTTGGCCGGAACCCTCGCGCGATTCAGGCCTTTGTCCCGTTTGAAGCGGCTTGACGACAAGAGGACCAGGCGTCTGGAGCCCTGCCTGCAATTCATGGATTGTTTGCGGCGGGCCTGCAACGTACCGAATTTACTCACAGTGGCCGTCCGAATCGAGCTCATACGCGCTGCATTGCGCGGCCTGATCGCGATTGGCTCCAACCACGAAACTGGACGGCCACTGCGAATGCAAACGGGCACCCCATTTCAAGGCAGTCAATTGGGGATTTTACGGGGTATTGAGGCCTTTGGCCTGCCATCCCGTGTCGGTGAGTCTCACGACCTGATTCATCTGTGTTTTTCCCGCTCCATTTATCGTTGAAAGGACTCCAGGAAAGACGTTTTGAATCTCCGGGTTCTGCGCCCAGTTAGCAAGACTTCCGATTTGGTATGTATAAAAGACTGTGGCTTCTTTGGACTCGCCGACCACAGTCGGCCCGTCCCACTTTATGATCTTGTCCACCGTCTGTTGCCCGTAGCAGAGGTCGCCGTGGCTTCCGTTCGTGGTCACCAAGGCGATAGTTTCTTTTGCTCGGTAAAATTTCTTACCGTCTTCAGTCAATTCGTACCGAAGAACTTTTACCTTGACGGGGTGGCTGCTGAGGGGTGCTGTGTATTCCGTTTCCATCTCGCGAGACCGCGCTAATCCTGCCACAGGTCCGTTTGGCACAAAAGCGAAGGGCCTGCTCGGTTCGAGCAAGCCCTTTTGATTTCTGGATGATAGCTGGTTGCGGGGGTTGGATTTGAACCAACGACCTTCGGGTTATGAGCTTCATCAAACAGCGGGACAAAAATCCAACAAATGCTTGATGTGGCGTTGCTTAGCTCAAGACCCAACTTCCAGTTTCGACTGTTGAATTGTACCGAAGCTGTACCGAATTTTTACGATCCATACATGTTCTCGGCGAACGCGCTCAAATCCACTCGACGCTAGAGGACTTTCTTTAGCTCGGTCAGGACGCGATTCATGAATAACAGGAAATTCTGAAAGTTCCAATCTGTGTCGTTCGCTGGTCGGATGTAGCCCCACTTGCCATCCAGAAAGACAGGGACAACTCCATCGACAGTCTTTCTCTCTTTTTCGTAATGACCCATTCTGAAGTTGAATCGCAGGGCTTCCTGAAAACTGTCACGCAGTTCTCCTTCCGGCATGAAAGTCAACAAATCGTCCATTCCGGCTGCCGCGATCATTCCATCTACTTCGGCATCGGTCAATTCCTTGTCTGGTTTTTCAATTAGTTTGCCGGGCGCGAGTGACCCGCGATGGGATGCGTAGTGCCTCAAATAACCGACACGTTTAATGAATTCCAAAACTTTAGGGTCGGTGAAAATGCTGTGCAAAGTCGGGTGCTTTGCTTTCAACGCATCAAGAAACCCTTGGTAGGTTGCGCCTACATTTTTCTCGGGTAGCCCTAGCTGGAGGGAATGATTCACAAGCAATGCGATGTGGTCGAAACCGCCAAATAGTAGGGGATAGTAGAAATTTAAGTAGTACGACACTTCGAAGGCATATTCCTGCCGCTTCCACTTCGCCCTCTGCGCGGCTAGCTTTTGTATTTCATAGAACAGTAGCCGATCACGGGTAAAACAGATATTCGGCAAGCGGTTGTGAACCAAAGACCTACCCGCCTCTTGTGTTTCTGCACTTGCTTTTTTCTTCTGTGCTTCATACAGAAAATCCATGCCTACACCAAGTGTTCGTTGCTCACTCATATGGTAAAAAGCGTTCCACGTTTGACCCCAAATCTGAGTCGAAAATGCCCAAGGAACATCGTGACCACGAACGAAAATCTCGCAGTAATGCTTCAAGAAGCCTGTGTCAGTCAAGAACAGTCCCAAGTGGTCAAAGTCTTCGCAGTATGGAAACCATTCGAGATTTGAAGCTACGACCGCGTCCGCATCGCACGCGAGTGCTGTTTGTGCTGCATCAGCCAGTTCTTTGTCGTTTATGAGTTCGAGTGTTTCGTCTTCCGCATTGATGATCTCAACGGCGACAAATTTGATATTCAGTTTCCCGAGAGCTTCGACGGTTTCAATGTGCGTAGCAGGGACAAGTAGTCGAATTCCGCAGAAGCTCGGACGGATAGTGCGGAGGTAGTCGCGCAGGACTTCTATTTCATCGAGGTCTATCCAATTGCGTCTTGACCAGTTGCGGCTCCATAAGAGCACGTCGAGACATTTCTTTGGTCTTCCGGCACTCTCTACTTCTCGGAAAAACCGACCTCTATCGGTGGGCACTTGTGTTTCCAGTCGGTACCGCGCATCCGAACGAGACAAAAGGAGTGCGTGCGCGAACCTTGGTGAATATGCCGGAAATAGTATGTCGGAATGATGTGCCAAGCACGTTAAAAAACCTCTTGCCGCATGGCAGGCGCTCAACAGCAAATGAAAATGGTGCCGATGTTGAGGAGCCACTGAAGGTACGCCTCGGCACTGGCACCAGCCAAAATGAGCTTGGGAATTGAGCACCGAACCGCTTTTGATCCGATGCCCATTTCGGTACGCCCTATCGGGCACCTCTTAGTAGGGCTAAATTTTGCTAGCATTGAGCAGTGGACGATCTGTTTCCTCCCTGCTTCGAATCTTTCGCTGACGCAATCCGGGGTCTGCCCCACCTTGATAGGCTCCAAAAAGCCGACCTTCTCGTTGAGCAGTTTCGGGTTTTCAAAGACGAGCGGATAGAGATTTGTTACGCCCCATTCGACTTCGTGAATATCAGAGCCAAGGTCGCTATCGTGGGCATCACCCCCGGTTGGACACAAATGGAAATCGCCTTCCGCCAAGCGAGCGCGGTCTTGCACAAGGGTGGAACTGCCACAGAAGCGTCACAAAGAGCAAAAGAGGAAGCTAGTTTTGCCGGGGCGATGAGGAATAATCTTGTGAAGATGCTGGATGAGATTGGTCTGCAAGATGTGATTGGGATTGAATCCTGCCATGAATTGTTCGGGACTTCCCGCCACTTAGTTCACACGACATCGGCTGTCCGACACCCTGTCTTTATCCACGGTCAAAACTACGCCGGACACTCACCAGACTTGCTTTCTCATCCAGTTTTGCGTCGCTATGTGGAAGAAGTACTAGCATCCGAATTGACCGCCACGCTGAATTCACTTGTTGTTCCACTCGGCAGGTGCGTCGATAACGTCTTACAGCACCTCATTCAAATCGGCGCTCTCAGCGAGAGGAGGTGTTTGCTTGGTTTCCCCCATCCTTCCGGTTTGAACGGGCACAGGCGAGTTCAGTTCGAGCTTGGGCGAGAAGAGTTCGTTCGGGTTGCAAAGGATTGGGCAACTTCGACTTAAAATCTGATTACCGATGGGAGCGAAGATGGTGTGGGTAAACCTCACGGAACTAGTTCGTGACAATCTACCGACCGAAAGGGAAATCGAACAGGTTCTCGAATACAGACGCCGAAAGGCTAAGGCACGTTTTTATGCAGACGAGAACTTCCCCGCGCTAGCAGTGGAGGTCTTGCGGAAGTTGGGCGCAAGGGTCGTTACTGCTCAAGAGGTAGGAAACCGCAAACATCCAGATGAGAATCATGCCGCTTACGCTCTCAAACACGGTCACATTCTCCTGACGTGCGACCGTGACTACCTCGATGAGAAACGATTCCCACTGATTCACTGCCCCGCAATCGCGGTCTTTGACTTCGGCTCCTCTTCTCGGCTCAAAGACATCCAACGAGCATTTACTTGCTTACGTAGAGTCATTGGCAGCCCACAGTTTTTCGACAAGTGGACAAAGATTGATGCAAGGCGCGACTCATGGACGGAATACTCCCGGCATCTCGATGGGACTACATCGCGGTCGAGATACCGTGTTTACCGTGGCAATATTCAGGAATGGTTAGAGAAATAACGGGCGATTATCCAAGACGACCACGCTTGCATTGGTGATTTTCATAGCCAGATAGTCGGGGATAGAATCGCCTGTCGGTTTGATCTGCTGTGCCGGAGAGCGCGTGCGTTTTTTCGTCGGGATCACGGATGGTGATTGGGTCGATTTCCTGTCCCGCATGGACGGACTCGACGAGGTCAACTTCTGGCAACCAAGCGGGCAGCAACAGTTCCGTGCCCTCCAAATCGGCGAACCCTTCCTCTTCAAGCTCCACAGCCCTGACGACTATATCGTCGGCGGCGGTTTCTTCAGCCACTTCACAATCTTGCCCGCCAGCATCGTCTGGCAGGCTTTCGGAGAAAAGAACGGAGCGCGGACGGAGGAGGAGATGCGGATTAGAATCGCCCGATACCGACGCACACCGAATCCGGGCGCGGCTGCCGACTACCAGATCGGTTGCATTCTCTTGGAGTCCCCGTTTTTCTTTGATCGAGCCGACTGGATTCCAGTGCGGGACTGGAAACGGGAGATCGTCCGGGGACGGGGTTACGATTCGGAGGGTGATGGGCGGGAAATATGGCATCGTGTCGAAGCGCTGTTGAAGGCATCCCGTCAGGACGCGCAGCCAACCCAAGAGCCACAGCCTCGCTACGGAGAACCTGTGGCAGTGCTCCCGCGCCTCGGTCAAGGGTCGTTTCGCCTCATTGTGACGGATTCATACGACAGGCGGTGCGCCTTCACCAACTCCCCCGTTCTCCACGTCCTCGAAGCCGCGCACATCAGACCATACTCTTCGGGCGGGACGCATGCGCCCTCGAACGGCATCCTGCTTCGCCAAGACCTGCACACGCTTTTTGACCGGGGCTACATGACGGTGACGCCGAGCCATCAGATCGAGGTCAGTTCACGCATCAAGGAAGAGTTCCACAATGGAAAGGAATACTACGCGCTGCACGGACAAAACATGCGCTTGCCTGAGTATGGTGATCGAAGACCGTCTCCCGACTTCCTAAAGTGGCACAACGAAAATATCTATCGGACGTAAGCCCGACACCGTTTCCGTGTGAAATCCACAAGGTCAGGGAATCGGTTTGCTGGAGATCGGCGAGGGAATCGGATTAGGATGGTGGCGCAGTCGAGGCGATTTCAAGCCAGCCCAGCTTTGCTAAGAGAATTTGTCCGCAAGAACTTGGTCGTTCGCTACGACCACCTAGTACTGAGCATTTCCAGCGCCAGTGTCTCTTGACCGCACAACCCAGCAGAGCTTTCGTATCGGTGCTCAAATGTGTCTTGCTCTGTTGCTACACGCGCTTTAGCGCTGCAATACTTTCCCGAAGAACCACGATGTGCTTTTCGAGGTTGGCAGCCATTTTTCGAACTTCTTCCAGAATCTTACCGCTGTTCGATTGGATTGTTTCCGTCCACGTCTTCATGTCCGTTAGACGCGTCGCCTCACTTTCCAGTCCCAGAATAGCGGCATCCATATCCTCCCAGTTGCCATCCTCCGCTTGACGTTCCTTCGCCTGCCGAACGCAAAGGGCTTTCGCCAGAGACAGACCCGCACGCAGGATCACATCGGACTCAACCCGGTCGGCATCCCAAACCACAAACACGTCATTGCCATCGCGAAACAGAGCCTCCATTCCATCGGGGCAGGTCTTCTTGGAGAATACAAACAAACCTACGCTCGCCTCCCGGTTCTTGCGAGCAATCTCGATCTCAGCGCGGGCATCGGCAAGTTTGTAGCTCTCGTCTTCCTTTGCTTCGACCACGAATCGTTCGCCGACTGCGACGCAGTCCGAGCCGAGTTCAATGCGCGGTTCCAGCGCGCATATGTAAGCGGCAATGTCCGGCAGTTCCGGCACGCTCACGAGCTTGCCGCTTGCGCCACTAATGTTGCAATGAAGATTTTCGCGAGAACGGACGCCTGGAACCTGCCCAAAAATACGAAGGGCGGCTGTCTGGAGCCGCCCTAAGAAATCATGCGATGGTTGCGGGGGTTGGATTTGAACCAACGACCTTCGGGTTATGAGCCCGACGAGCTACCAGACTGCTCCACCCCGCGAACGCATCATAGCGGAAGCGGAGTAGTTCGTCAAACCGCGCAGCTCATCGCCGGCGAAATTTCGTTGCGAGCGCTGCGCGCCTGCGCTTCGGCTTCCTGGCGCGAACGGATTTTCTGCAGCCGGGCTCGAAGATTTTCTGGGCTGATCCCTGCCGAAAAGCAAACCGTCCGGTAATCGTGATTGTCATGAAACAGGAATTGTTCGGCTTCGCGCTTCTTGCGAAGTGGGCCGTTGATCCACTCGTTCACGGTGCTGGCAATCACGGCGCGCCAAAGCTTCTGTTCGGCTGTTTCCTGGGCTTCTGCGTTGAGCGTCATGGTCTCTGACATTTTCTCCCTCAATTAGGCCGGCGATCGTTGCGTCGCTGGCCACTCGTGAATGAGAAGAGGCAACCAGGCTTCCATTCAAAGAACGAGGGTCTAAACCATCAGCTTCTAAGTCTGCGGAAATAGAAGGGTTGCGAGAGTTCCGTTTCGGTTCTGGCCGGACTGCGGATGTATACTGTTCCGGCAGCGAACAACTGGCCGTTTTCTGTGTCGCGCCGCCACACGAAAAACTGAAAATGTCTCGCGCCGTCCGTGAACTGTGACGCGCAGGAAATCTGGGAGAACGGCGCCCTAACTGGATACCCATGCCGGCGGCCGTTGAAACTTCCGGCGATAGGTGATCGTGCTTTTCTTGCCGCCTGAAAAAAATTCGAAAATGATCTTTTTCCCGTCGAGCCGCGCCTTGCCGTGGTTCTTGGAGCTTGAAAGGACGAGCCAATGCCCCTTCAGGACTTCATACGTTCCGCGCTCATCGAGGATCTGATAGCTTCCGTCCGAGCTCATTTCGATGGACGGGGCAGTGCACGGCTTTGCCTTTCCTGCAACCTCTATGCTCATGCAGGTATAGGTCCCGGAGAGGGATGTCTGTGCCCGGGCTGGCAAGGCGGTGAAAATGAGGCCCGCAGCGCCCAAGAAACAAACCTTAGATAGCATGCCCAGCGTTCGAAGGTTCATTCGCATTATGGGTCCTAGTCCTTCACTTAGGCGATCCCGAATATCTGCGGAGACGTTCTGGAACGGCTTCATCCTGGATAATGCAAGCGCTGTGCCATAAAGGTAACTCTTCTAACTCGCTGATTCTGAATTGATTAGAAAGGAATGCGAAGGATTTACCCAACACCAATGGCCCGGACGGCTTCTGGCGTTGCTCACTAAGGGAAGCATTTTTCACACGGCCGCTGGAGCCTCTCATGCAAGGTCTGACGCCGGTAAATGCCCTTCCCAGAGGTAGCCTCGTTCTTCTGCTCTCCACCGGGCCTACCCTGATACAATAAGCGCGCTATCGCGTGGGTCTTTATGGGGAGAGGGAGTTGAGCGTACGAAGTCCATCGTCCGCAGAAATGGCCGCTGTCACCGAATCGATGAGCGAATTCGACCGCGAAATCGCGCTGTTGTTGCGCGCAGAGAACCGAGACCCGTTCCGCCTGCTAGGGCCGCATCTTGTAGAGGAGCACGAGCAGAGGCGGGTGGTGGTTCGCGGATTTTTCCCGCGGGCGAGCGAGGCTTTCGTCCTGGTGCAAGGCTCCGAGCCGATACCGGCCGGGCGAATTGGTTCCGATGGTCTATTCGAGGCGGTCCTGCCGTTTTTTCCGCAGTTGCCGATTTCACCCGGAAGCTATCGTTGGAAGGTCGTGGAAGCAGGCCAGACGACGCGCGAGTTTCATGACTCGTACGCGTTCCCGCCGTTGCTTTCCGATTTTGATCTGTACCTGATCGGCGAGGGCACGCATTACCTGAAATACGAAAAGGTGGGCGCGCATCCCGTGGTCGTCGACGGAATAGCGGGCGTGCAATTTGCGGTGTGGGCGCCCAACGCCCTGCGGGTGAGCGTGGTGGGAGATTTCAATCGATGGGACGGGCGCACGCACCCGATGCGGAATCGAGGCTCGTCGGGCGTCTGGGAGCTGTTTGTGCCTGAACTCGCGGAAGGCGCGCTCTACAAGTACGAAATCCGTCCGATGTCCGCTGGTCCGCCCCTGCTGAAAAGCGACCCATACGCGTTCCGCTCCGAACTGCGGCCGAACACGGGCTCCATCGTCGCCCGTCTGGACCGCCACGAGTGGAACGATTCCGGTTGGATTAACTACCGATCGAGGAATGATTGGCTTTCCTCGCCAATCTCCGTCTACGAGGTCCATCTCGGTTCGTGGCGGCGCTTGATCGAGGACGGCGGCCGCTGGCTATCTTACATCGAGTTGGCGGACCAGCTCATTCCCTACCTGAAGCGTATGGGCTACACGCATGTGGAGTTCATGCCGGTGATGGAGCATCCGTTCGATGGCTCCTGGGGATATCAGACGCTCGGGTATTTTTCGGTGACCAGCCGGTACGGAGCGCCGGAGCACTTTATGGCGCTCGTCGACCGCCTTCACCAGGCAGGCATCGGCGTTTTTCTCGATTGGACTCCGGCGCACTTTCCGAGCGATGGCCACGGGCTCGGGGAATTCGATGGCACTCATCTATACGAGCATGCCGATCCGCGCCAAGGCCGCCACCCCGACTGGGGAACGCTCGTCTTCAATTACGGCCGAAACGAGATCCAGAACTTTTTGATCTCCAATGCGCTGTTCTGGATCGACAAGTTCCACATCGACGGTTTGCGCGTGGACGCCGTGGCTTCCATGCTGTATCTCGACTATTCGCGCCGCGAAGGCGAGTGGGTGCCAAACGAATTTGGCGGCCGGGAAAATCTCGCCGCGATTGCGTTCCTGAAGCGGCTAAACGAAGTCGTGTATGCACGCCACCCCGGCGTACTGACGATCGCGGAGGAATCCACTTCCTGGCCGATGGTTTCTCGGCCTACCTATTTAGGCGGACTGGGTTTCAGCTTGAAATGGAACATGGGTTGGATGAACGACACGCTCAGCTATTTTTCCGAAAACTCGGTCTATCGAAAATATCACCACAACCGGATGACGTTTTCGATGCTCTATGCTTTCACGGAGAATTTTGTGCTCCCGTTTTCGCATGACGAAGTGGTTCACGGCAAGGCTTCGCTGATCAACAAAATGCCCGGCGACCTGTGGCAGCAGTTTGCGAACTTGCGTCTGCTGTACGGATACATGTTCGCGCATCCCGGCAAGAAGCTGATGTTCATGGGCAGCGAGTTCGGCCAGCGGAGCGAGTGGAATCATGAGGCGAGCATCGAGTGGCACCTGCTCGAATATGCTGAGCATCGCGGCCTTCAGTCGCTCACGGCAGACCTGAACGCGCTCTATCGGAATGAGCCTGCACTGCACCAAGTGGATTTCGATTGGCACGGGTTCGAATGGATCGATTGCAACGACGCTGATTCGAGTGTCCTATCCTTCCTCCGGAGGGCAAAGGATCCGGGGAATTTCATCGTTGTGGCCGCGAATTTCACGCCGGTTTTGCGAGAGGCCTACCGCGTGGGCGTGCCGGAGGCGGGGTTCTACCGCGAAATTATGAATACGGACGCTGAGAAATACGAAGGCACCAACGTGGGCAATCTAGGCGGCGTACACGCCGAAGCCATCCCCTGGAACAACCATCCGTATTCCATCCTTCTGCGCCTGCCGGCTTTGGGAGCCACCTACTTCAAGCACGAACGTTGGTAAGTGAACGGGAAGCCGGCCGCCCCTACTGCCCTTGCTGGCCCATACGGTCGCGCATTATCTGCATCGGATCAAATTTCCTGGGCGTACCGGTAATGTGGTCCTTCGCGTCGGTAATAAGCTTGGTGAGGACCATCGACGAAGAATCCTTGTCCTGAGACTTCACCAACCCCCAAGGAAACACCTTATCCGACACCCAGACGTCCGACGATCCATCCTTCATCCGGTAATGCTGGCAGGTGAACGTTCCCGCCGGAACTGTGATTGATTCAGTGCCCACCACTTCTGCTTTGTCACGAACGTCCGACGGCATCGTTTGATGCATCCGTCCGCCGGGCACGTTTGGCATCGCGGCCATATCGATCTCCATCGGATCCTGGCCTGGTTGCTGCATGACTATCTTGGTCGAGGAAACACTGTTATCGGCCACAGTCATCAGCGCCTTGGCGTACATTTGGCCGCCACTCCGTGGATCCGCCACGCCCATTTCGAGCCAGAACGCAGACTTGCCGTTCACGTCTTCCTGGCCGACGATCGTGATTTCGATCTGGGATTTTTTCCCGTTTTTATCGGCCCTGTCATATGCCGAGCCCGTTCCCACGACCGGGTGCCAGACGCCGCTCAGCGTTGGCACTTGGGGACCGATTCCCATTTGCGCGGCCATCGGCAAAGCCAAGGCGAGCGCGAGTGTCGGCACGACGGTTTGCTTGAGTCTCATAAATGTTTGCCCCTTTCCAGCATTCGTTTTCCTGACCGGGCGGTTACCCATTGCCTTTTCCACGGTAGCCCACGTCTCAGCGGCGTCTTCGCGGCGCTGAGTTTGACGGAAGGCGCTGGTATTCCTCCCGGTCAAAACCCACAATGATCATGTCGCCCGCGACCAATGTCGGCAAAGTGCAGCTATCGAGATCGTCCGTTAGAATCCGCAGATATTCCGGATTCGCGTGAACGTTCCGCTCCTCAAACGAGATTCCGCGTGAAGCAAGAAAATTCTTCGCCTCGACACACGCACTACACCGCGGTTCCGTGTAGAGATGAATGGCCATGGGCAACGATTTCCGACGAGTGGCCCGGACACTTCTTGTAGCAGATTTATTTGCGAAGGCGCAAACAAATTTCCATAAGAAGTTGCGAATCCGCGCAAGGGGGAAAGGCTGGTTTGCAACCGGATCGCCGACACGGCGCTCGAATCACTCGTACGCGAGAGCGTCGACGGGGTCATTTTGCGCGGCCCGCAGGGCCGGATACGCTGCGCCGGCAATCGCACCCGCAACGGTCAGCAAACCCGCGCGGACGATCCATCCGCCTTCGATGGCGATCTGAAGCGTGGGCGAGGTCTTGTGCAAAATTCCGACGACGCTGTACGTACAGAGCAATCCAAGGACCACGCCAAGCACAACCATCAACAGGGTCTCGCCCAAGATCATCCAACAAACTTCCAAACGGGAAGATCCGAGCGCGCGAAGCACGCCAATGTCCTTGGTGCGTTCAAATACCATGGTGTGCATGGTCAGGAGCACGACCAAAAAGCTGATCACCACGCCGAGCGTGACAAAGGAGCGAATAAACGGCTTTAGTTCCGGCAGGTTAGACGACGTCATCAGCGTGCTGTATTCCGCCATCGAACGAATCTTGTAGGTCGGCAATAGTTTGGTGAGTTCGCTGCGCGCGCCGTCGGTATTGCCCTTACTGCGAACATAGAACATCGAAACACGGTTCTCCGCCCCCGCAATATCCTGCGCCGCCTTAATCGGAATGAAGAACCGAGCGCCCTTGCCGTGCACGACGATGCCCGAGATGGTGAATTCGCGACCGAGGAGAATTGTTTTCTGGCCCACGTGCAGCCTGCGCGAGTGCGCGGCCAGATCGTCGGCGATGGCCTGGTCCGGTCCCCGTAAAGGTCCGCCCTCGAGGAACGTGAATCCTCGGCTCAAGCCGGCGAATCGATCGTAGTCGATGCCGTAGACGACTCCCAAATTCTTCTGATCCACGACGATCAGCACCGGCGCCACTTCGTCAACGTTCGGCAACTTCTCTATCTGCTGCGTCAGGGATTCGGGCATGACGGCACTCGAGAAGGCAAAGAAAATGGAGGAGTTAGGCGGTTGCACGATAACGTCGGCGCCCACTCCCTCGGCGCGCGTGCGCCAGTCGGCCAGCGCTCCGGACGTCAGACCCACGATCAACAACACGAGAAATACTTGAAGTGCCAGCGCCAACACGCTAAGCGCCGAGCGCAGCGGACGCGCGCCGAGGTTGCTCCACAGCAGGTCCCAGATCACAAATCCTTTGTATGGCTTTTCTTCCATTCGCCGTCTTCCGCGCGATGCTCCTTCAACTGCTAATCTAACATCGCGCACACAAGCGGTCAAAACATCGCGCTCCGATTTGCGCGCGAGTTGTTTTCAACAGTTTTGTTGAAAAGTTTGTGGAAAAGGAGAGACAAACGCGCCCAGCCCGCGATAAACATGGAGCTTGATGCAGTTTGCACAAAGATGAAGCAATTTTCTTCGAGATTTCACCGGCCTGTAAGAAGCTATTCGCACATCTCGGGATCGGAAAATCCCGAAATGAGAAATCGGCTCGCAAAAAAGCATGAGGCAGAAACAAAAACCGGCCGGATTTCTCTTTCAATACCACTTGGGAGGGCGAGCGAGGTTGATGTTGATGGTTTGCTGCGCCTGGCTCACATCGTAGTACTCGCCGAATGTTTTCCAACCCTCCGCAATCACTTGAATCAGGAATTTTCCCGGAGGAATCACGGGCGCATGACAGATCCCTTGCTGATTTGTCTTCAAGTTCATCTCGACTTTCTTGTCCTTGGCAAATTTGCGCTCTTCAACAAACTTGACGTAGACGCTGGCGCTGTCGACGGGCTTCTTTTCGTCGCCGCCAGTGACGACGATTGTCAGCCGGACGTTCTTTGATTCGGCATCCGCCTTCCCTTTGGCATCGGCGTCCTGGTCCTGAGCGCGAGCGGAGACAGCCAAAAGCAACGCCAAGCATGAAACGATCCGGAGCGCGTTCTTCACGAAGGTCGACGTCCTGGTCACGGCAGGCATCCTACGAAAAATCGGAAGCAATCAGTCAACGCCACATTTTTGCCCTTTTTGCCCGATTGCGCAAGTCCATCGCATTGACTCAGCCTCCCTCCTGAGCTACTTTCGAGCCGCAGAAAATTCAAGGAGACTCGTTTCATGGGATTTGCAACCGATGCCATTCATGTGGGACAGGAGCCGGATCTAGCCACCGGAGCGATCGTCGCACCGATCTATCAGACTTCGACTTACGTTCAGGAAGAGCTCGGAAAAAACAAGGGTTACGACTATGCGAGGACCTCGCACCCCAACCGCCGGGCCCTGGAACGGACGGTGGCCAGACTGGAGGGGGGGGCTGCGGCATACGTCTTCACTTCGGGGATGGCCGCCATCGATTCCGTCCTTCGTCTCTTGCGGCCGGGGGATCACGCCATCATTTCGGAAGCCGTCTACGGCGGCGTCATCCGTCTCACAACCCAATTCCTTGTGCAATGGGGGCTTGAGTTCAGCTTCGTGGACACATCTTCGCCGGAGCGAGTCGAGCAAGCCATCAAACCCGCCACCAAAATGATTTATGTCGAGACGCCGACGAACCCCACCATGTGCGTCACGGACATCGCCGCGATCTGCAAGATTGCCGCCGCGCGCGACGCCACCGTCGTCGTGGATAACACGTTTCTCAGCCCTTATTTCCAGTCACCGATCGCCTTAGGAGCCCACATTGTCGTCCACTCCATGACGAAATATCTGAACGGGCACAGCGACGCCCTGGGTGGCGCAGCGATTCTGGCGCGTCCTGCGGATGCGGAGAAAATCTACTTCCTGCAACGCTCGTCCGGAGCGGGACTCGCTCCGATGGATTGCTTTCTCGTTTCGCGCGGGATCAAAACGCTCGCCGTGCGCATGCGACAACACGACGCCAACGGCAGGACGATTGCGCGCTTTCTCGAAGACCATCCTCGTGTGAAACGCGTTCTCTATCCGGGCCTGCCGTCTCACCCGCAACATGAGGTTGCCGTTCGCCAACAGCGCGGATTCGGCGCCATGATCTCGTTCGACGTGGTCACTTTGGAGAACGCGCGCGCTGTCCTCAATCATGTGAAATTGTGCTCCCTTGCGGAGAGCCTGGGAGGGGTCGAAACCCTGATCTCGCATCCGGCGACGATGACGCACGCCTCCGTTCCGCCCGAAGTGCGCCAGCGAGTCGGAATTACCGACGGACTGATTCGCATCTCCGTCGGAATTGAGGACGTGGAAGATTTGATCGATGACCTCGACCAGGCACTGCGAAAGATCTAGCCTTGGGCAGCGCGGGCTTCCGTCTACCGCTTTCATGTTGCGCCGAGGCGGACAGGCTGAAACCCGCCTGACTGAACTCACCTCAGGTTTTCATCCAGCCAGGCGAGGTAGGCCCGCGATCCCGCATTGATCGGCAACGCGATAAATTCAGGCACGTCGTAAGAATGGAGCCGCTCGACGGCGGCCTGGAGCTTCGCCAGCCGCTTTGGCGACGTTTTGACGAGTAGCAGCCTCTCGCGCGCCGTCTCCACCTTCCCCTTCCAGCGATAAATGGAAGTGACCGTCCCCGGAAGGATGTTCACACAGGCGGCCAAGCGCGCTTCCACGACCGCGCGTCCGATGCGTCGCGCTTCGATCGTATTCGCGCACGTCACGAGAACTAAGCACTGATCGATCCTAGGATTGGGCAACAATTCCTCCCGCCCGTTACTCTTTCTCTCGGGCGCCATTTCTCCCTGTTTCACGCTTGCACAGCAGGCTACAATACCTGCCCGAAGGCGAGAGCATTTTAGTCTCAAACAGGTGCGGGCTGCACTTTTGGCCCGCCAAAACATAGATCCGGGCTGCCCTTGCGGTCCGCCGTTCCAATGTCGACGGTGATCAAATTCGGAACCTCCGGCTGGCGCGCGATCATCGCGGAGGACTTTACGTTCGCGAACGTTCGCCTCGCCACTGCGGCGATCGCGGAGCACGCGCGGAGCCGCAATCCGAAGCCGACACTGATCGTCGGGCACGACACGCGATTCTTTGGCGAAGAATTCGCGCGCACAGCGGCGGACATTCTTCGCGAGCACGGCATCCGCGTTCTGTTGTGCGACGCGCCAGTTCCGACGCCAGCCGTCTCTTATGAAATCCGGCGTCGCCACGTGGATGGGGCGATCAATTTTACGGCGAGCCATAATCCCTCCGAATATCAAGGCTTGAAGTTCTCCGGCCCTGACGGCGGGCCGGCGCTGCCCGAGGTTACGCGCGATATCGAAGCCCGGGCAGCCATGCTCGGCGAGCGCGCCCCAGCGAAGCCCACCGACGCTCCTTTTGAGCAAATCAATCCGCGAGATGCCTACCTCGAACGCCTCGAACAGCTCGTGGATTTCAAATCGCTTCGCGACGCAAAGCTCGGCTTCGTGACGGACGCCCTGCACGGCTGCGGCGCCGGCTATTTGGATCGGGCACTTTCCGCGCATAGCGTCGAGGTGCGAGCCCAGCGAACGGGCCGGGACGTGCTCTTCGACGGTTCGGGGCCGGACGTGTCAGAAGAAAATCTGCGGACGCTTCGCGAAGCAGTGCTCGCAAAAAGAGCGGCCGCGGGGCTTGCGACCGATGGCGACGCGGACCGCTTCGGCATCCTCGATTTTGACGGGACATGGATGCAGCCCAATCACATTCTCGGCCTGCTCTACGATTACATCGTCGAAACGCGCAAATGGGAACTGCCGGCGGCGCGCAGCGTAGCTACTTCGCATCTGCTCGATGCGGTCGCCCAGCATCACGGTACAACGGTGTTTCAAACCCCAGTGGGATTCAAGTACATCGGCGAACTGATTCAGCAGGACAAAATCGCTATGGGCGGAGAAGAGAGCGCGGGCATGTCGATCCGCGGCCACCTGCCGGAGAAGGACGGAATCCTTGCCTGCCTGCTGGTCGCGGAGATGATCGCGGTCCGGCGTGCTTCGCTTTTGGAGCAGTTGCGCGCGCTGTTCAAAAAGGTGGGCCGCGAATTCTGGCCGCTGCGTGCGAATCTTCACTTGCCCGACAACGTGAAAGCAAGAACGCTCAACCGCCTGAAGGCGGACTTCTCCACGTTTCTGGGACGGCGCGTCAAAAGCCTCGACCGCACCGATGGTTTGAAAATCGAGTTTGGTGACGGGTCCTGGGTGTTGCTGCGGCTTTCCGGTACCGAGCCGCTGATGAGGGTTTACACGGAAGCCGCAACGCTCAAAGAGTCATCGAACATCGCAAGCGAGACGCAGGCCTGGGTCATGGACACCGCGCAGGAAGCGAAGGCATGATGACGTTGACCGAAATTCGCAACATTTCTCGGAGCGAGGCCGCAGGGTATTTGCGCCGGAACGCGCGGCAGATTCTGGGCCTCGCGCTATTCGCCCTGCTCATCCATGACATTTTTGGAGCGCACGGTTTCATCGCCATGCGCCGGACGCAGAAAGAAATCAGCGAGATTCGCGACCAGATCGGCAAGATCAACGAAGAAAACAAATCGCTGAACGATCAAGTCAATTCGCTTAAGACGGATCCCAAGGCCATCGAACGGATCGCTCGGGAGGAGATGGGCCTCGCACGTCCCGGCGAGATGATTTTCAAATTGCCGGATACCGCTCAGCCCGCCGCCGGGAAGTAGCGCCACATCTTCAGTCCCATATCCTTGCAGGTCACGGCTTCAGCCGTGACGCAACCCTAAGAAGCAACGGTCATCTCATTAGCTTGCATTTCTCCCCCCAAAAAAGACCCAAGCGACTTAGCCGGCAAAGCGAACAGCACCGCAAAGGCGCCCGGAGCGGGCTTCGTAGGACAGGCTTTCGCCTGTCAGTTTGGATCCGCGGCACGGGAAAATCGACGGGCCGCAGCCTGTCCTGGCCAAGTGGGAAAAAGATATTTTTCATTCCGATGCGATCGCAAGGTTCGCCCTTCAATACATTTTCCGTGGTTGTCGTGCGAAATCCGGGCTAGCGGCTGGCTCGCGGAAGGAATTTCGTTTCGGGCGAAACAGGGACCAAACCCTACAGACTGAAGTATGCGCCACCGGAGAGTCACGTCCGTTCCGCGCCGCGGAAGACCGCCGGTATCTGCGGCTTCCAGAAGCGAAATCGGTTGCGAACCACCGCGAGCAGCGTCATCGCGACAAAAATGACGATCAAGCCGTATGTCGCCGTTGCAATGCCTACGTTCCGCTTTGGCAAGATCGACAGCCCGCCGTAAACAAACTCGATGTGCACCCAGTAAACGAGCAGCGAACACTTGCCCATTTCGATGAGCGGACTAAAGCCCCACTCCGCGGCGCCCCACCGGCACCAAGCGTAACTCAAGAGGAGAGTGATCAGCACGACTCCTATACGAATCAGAAAAAAATTCGGACTCGTGTGCCAGAAATCATAGACGGCATAAAGCTGCACGGGGCGCGCGTCGAGCCGCAATCCCAGTGCGACAAACGCTGCCCCGCACACCCCCGCAATCGCCAAGGAGGCGGATTCCCACTTGCGCGCCCGTTCGGATAACAGGAGCGATCCCGCCGCGAGTCCCGCGAATGCGAAGGCCGCCCAAGGAAACAGAGGAAACAAACCCGGCTGGGGCGTTCCAAGGTTGTGAACGCCGTTGAGGTATGACTCGATCCACCACGCACGCCAATGCGGACGCCAAGTGGTCCACATCGGCGGCGTAACCAAAGCGATCGCGCCTGCGCAAACGATTCCCGTCACGAACGTCGCTCGCCGCGATCGCCACGGATCGGCGGCGCTTCCGGTCGTCCCGATCCGGCAGGCCACTCCCAGCAGCATGAGAGACAGCCCAATGATGTTCAACACATCGACGCGCAGCAGGTCTGTCCACGACGCGGAAGGCAAACCCAGTAAAAACTCCTGCAAGCGGAAAAGAAGGCCTAGACCGAAAATTTCCGCGCCACGCAAGATCGTCGTGCGGGCGATCTCTCGGGCCGGCGTTCCCTTCTGTCGGAGCCGGTCGCTAACGAGCGCAAAGGAAACTCCCGAGAGGAAGAGAAACAGCGGCGCGGGAAGCGTGCCACCCAGTTGGGACCACTGGAAGAATCGGCTCGCGCGCGCCGCGCCGCCGAGCCAGGAGTCGTAACAATGCGTTTGAAACATCATCAGGCACGCGAATCCCCGCAGCCAATCGATGTACGCGATCCGTTTTGTCGGTTTCTCGGGCATCGGCCCTTTCATCGAGTGCGATACACTAACCCGTCATGATAGGCGGACGCCAGCTTTCCGTTTGGACCGCGCTGGGCCTGTGGGCCGCTGCCGTCGCCGGAGCGTCCGTATACGGCGCGTGGCACGGATACACCGGCCGCGCGTTCGTCACCACGCTGTGCATTTTGGCCTTTTTCCTCGCGGTCCAGCTGTCGTTTGCCGTCGGGAATTTCGGTGAGAGATTCGGACGCCGGGTCGGTTCTCATTGTGGCGTTCTCTTCGCCGCAATTCCCTTCTTTGCATACCTGATTTATCTCGCCGGAACAAACAGTTTCGCTTGGTGGCGTGCCGCGTTTGCGGCTGCATACACGCTAACGCCCGTTTTTCTTGCGATTTTCGCTGGAACGGCCAAGCCGGGCGTGTGGCAGGATTACCTGGCGATGTTCGCGATTTTCCTTCCGTTGAAGTTACGATGGATGAGCGTCTTATGGCCGTATCCCGGCCCGATCCTGTCCTACGTGGCCACAACGCTGCTTGCCATCAGCGTCGCGCTGGCTGCCTTCCTGCTGGTCCGTCAATTTGACGGCGTCGGCTACAACATCGTTTGGGGACGCGATGCGGCGTTCTACACCTTCCTTCACTTTGGATTGCTCGCCGTGATTCTGATTCCGCTCGGAATCGCGTTGCACTTCATTCGCTTCGACCCTTCGCAAGCACACTGGAAATCCCTGCCTGTCGACGCGGTGTCTATTTTCCTGCTGACGGCGTGGCCCGAGGAATTTCTGTTTCGCGGCCTGCTGCAAAACTCGCTATCGCGCACGCTCTCCAGTGAAAATGCAGGCTGGTTTGTTGCTTCGGTGATTTTCGGGCTGGCTCACATTACCAACAACGGCGTGTTTCCGAACTGGCGCTACGTCATCCTGGCCATCATCGCGGGAGTCTTCTATGGACGAACGTGGCGCAAGACCAACAGCCTATTCCCCGCCGCGATCGTGCACGCGCTGGTCGACACGATCTGGCACTTAACCTTCCGCACGCTGTGAAGAAAAACTCGCCAACGGGTTCCGTCTACCGCACGACCCCCGAAAGCGGACTCGATGCCGACGCGTACAACTTTTTCGGCATGCGACCGGCGAGAAACGCCTTGCGTCCTGCGGACACCGCTTCCCGCATCGCCTCCGCCATCACAACGGCGTCTTGCGCCTCTGCAATCGCCGTGTTCATCAGCACTCCGTCCGCGCCCAGCTCCATGGCGACGGCCGCATCGGACGCCGTGCCCACTCCGGCATCGACAATCATCGGCACCTCGGTGATGCGTTCGCGCAGGATGCGCAAGCTGGCGTGGTTCTGAATGCCCATGCCGGAACCGATCGGCGCACCGAGCGGCATCACGGCCGCTGCGCCTGCGTCAATGAGTTTGCGCGCCACAACCAAATCGTCATTCGTATAGGGCAACACGACGAAGCCTTCCTTCACCAGAACCTGCGTCGCGCGGACCAACTCCTCCGTATCGGGAAAGAGTGTTTGCTGGTCGCCGATCACTTCGAGCTTCACCCAGTGGGACAAACCCACCTCGCGCCCGAGGCGCGCCGTCCGAATCGCCTCATCGGCGTTGTAGCAGCCGGCGGTGTTGGGCAGAATGAAAATCTTCTCGCGGTTGATGTAATCGAGCAGCGATTCTTTCGTGCGGTCGGTCAGGTTCACGCGCCGCACCGCGACTGTGACCATGTCCGCGCCCGAGGCTTCGTGCGCACGGGCCATTTCCTGCATGCTGCGGTATTTCCCCGTCCCGACGATCAGGCGCGAACGGAAAGCGCGCCCGGCAATCAGCAGTTCATCGCTCATTCCTAGCTCCTTGGTCCTTACATTCTATCCCGGTCCGCCGGAGCGCGATAGATGCCTGCTTTCGCTTGGGCGTCCGCTCACGCTTCCGCGTAAAGACTTTCAATGACATCGGTGTAACGCTCGGCAATCACGCGGCGCTTGAGCTTGAGCGTGTAGGTAAGCTGCCCACCGTCGAACGTGAAGTCGTGATCGAGCAGCGCAAATCTCTTGATCGTTTCGTATTGGGCCAGTTTCGAGTTCACTTGTGCGACTGCCTTTTCGACGAGGGATTGCACCCACGGATCGGCCGCAAGCTGCGCCTGCGAAGCAAACGTCCTGCCTTCGCGGCGCCCGGCGGCCTCGACGTTTGCAAAATTCGGTACGATCAGAGCGGCAATAAATCTATGCCTGTCCCCGACCAGCACGGCATTCAAAATGAGAGGGCTCGCCTTCAATAGATTTTCGATCGGTTGCGGCGCGACAAATTTTCCGGCCGCAGTCTTGAACAGGTCCTTCTTGCGGTCGGTGACGTAGAGATAACCGTCTTCGTCCAGCCGCCCGACATCGCCGGTCGAAAGCCAACCGTCGGCTGAAATGACGGCGTTCGTGTCGTCAGGCTTCTGGTAGTAACCCTTCATGACGCACGGGCCCTGCACGAGAATTTCGCCATCCTCCGCGATGCGTACGGAAACGTGCGCGATGGGCCGCCCGACGGATCCGACTTTGTTTGCGCCTGGGTAATTCGCGCTGACGACGGGCGAGGCCTCCGTCAGACCGTATCCCTGATAAACGGGCACCCCTACGGCCCAGAAAAATTCAGCTAGATCGGGAGAAAGAGGTCCGCCTCCCGAAATAAACGCGCGGAACGAGCCGCCGATGCCATCGCGGATTTTCGAATAGGCGATGCGGTCCGCGATCCTCCAGCGAAGACGGAGCCAGGTCGAAGCCCGCTCCCCATACGCTCGCCAGCGCACCGAATCCTTGGCCACGCGCAAGGCCCAGTCAAATAGGCGCCGTTTCATTCCCGTCGCCGCGTGCCCCTTCTGCATGACGTTGGCGTAGAGTTTCTCGAACACGCGCGGAACTGCCGCAGTGAGCGTGGGGTGAATCTCGAGAAGGGCCTGCGGCAAGTCGTCCATGCGCTCGACGTAGGCCACGGAAACCCCGTGAAACAGGTACGCGTAGGCCGTCATCCGCTCGTAGACGTGCGAGAGTGGCAGAAAGCTGACGGCTCGGTCGGCCTGCGTCATTCGATAGGCTTCGACCGAAGTTTCTTCGTTCGAGCTGAGATTGCCGTGCGTGAGCATCACACCTTTCGGCTCTCCTGTCGTGCCGGACGTATAGATAATCGTCGCGAGGTCATCGGACACAACGCGCGCGGCGCGCAGGCGATATTCGGCGACTGCGGCGTCGCCGGCCGCAGCCAGCAAGGTTTCGTACCGGAGGACTTCGTCACCCAGATCGGCGGGCGCAGCGGCACAAATAATATGTTTCACGGATGCGAGCCGGCTCCGGCATTCGAGCAAGCGCCGCGATTGCATTTCCCCCGCCACGAACACGACATCGGCCCCGGAATGGTTCAGGATGTAGACGATCCGATCGGGCGACTCATTGAAATAGATGGGCACGTCGGCGGCGCCGAGCCCGAGGATGGCAAAATCCGCGACGTGCCATTCTGGCCGGTTCGGCGCAAAGACGCCAACGCGATCGCCGGGCTTGACTCCGAGCTGATCGAGGGCATTCGAAAGCCCGGCGACACGCCGCAAAAATTCGGCTGAGGAGGTCGTCTCCCAGCGGCCATTCACTCGCAGTGAGAGCGCCCGGCTGCTCGGCAACCGATCCACTGCGTTCAGCAACTTTTCCGTAAGCGTCGCGTACGCCATGGCGAACCAGAACATTAACGCACGATTCTCCGTGCGCGCAATCAATCTTCGCCATGCGGATTCATCGCGCCGTATGCGATTGCCGGGTAGGCGGGCATCACGCCGTTCCGCTTGGGTGTTGGCGGAAATTGCAGTATGCTCGATGTGTTACCCGCAAAGGAACAGGTGCGCAGGCAAGGCGCTTTTTCATGCTGGCTTTGCGAGCTTCCGGGCCCGCGCGAATCCCTTGAATTTCATGAGTCGCCTCATCGAATGCGTGCCGAATTTTTCCGAAGGACGTGACCTGACTAAGGTCGACGCGCTCGTCGACGCTATGAGCGGCGTCGCCGGAGCCTGGGTGCTGGACCGCACGAGCGACGCGGACCACAATCGCTCGGTGATCACGCTTGCAGGCGAACCGGAAGCCGTCGCCGAGGCCGCGATTCGCGGCGCCGGTGCCGCTGCCAAGCTGATCGACATGACACGCCACACCGGAGCGCATCCGCGCATCGGCGCGACGGACGTGATCCCGTTTGTCCCACTCGAGGATGTCTCCGTCGACGAGTGCGTCGCGCTCGCCTGGCACGTCGGACAGGCACTTTGGGAGCGCTATCGCATTCCCGTCTATTTTTATGAAGCTGCGGCGAAGCGTTCCGAACGCGTGAAACTCGAAGACGTACGCAGGGGGCAATTCGAAGTGCTGCGCGAGGACGCCCTGCGCAATCCAGATCGCTCGCCCGACATCGGTGAGCCACGTCTCCACCCGACCGCAGGGGCCACGGCGGTGGGCGTGCGAAAGCTTCTCATCGCTTACAACATCCATCTCAACACGAGCGATGTATCCATCGCCAAACGGATCGCGCGTGCGATTCGCTTCTCAAGCGGCGGCCTTCGCTACGTCAAAGCCATCGGCGTGGAGCTTGCGTCGCGGGGTCTCGCACAGGTTTCGATCAACCTGACGGATTTCGAACAGACACCGCTGCACCGCGTCTTTGAAATGGTCAAAAGAGAAGCCGAACGCTACGGCTGCACGATTGCCGGAAGCGAAATCATCGGTCTCGTTCCGCGCAAGGCGCTGGAGCTGGCTGCCGAGTATTATCTCCAGCTCGAGATGTTTTCGCCCGCGCAAGTGCTCGAAAACCGCCTCGCAGCAGTCGCGGGAGTTCTGCCGGCGCCCATGCGCGCAGTGGGCCCGGGAGCGCTGCTTCAGCCGCTGCTGGACGCTTTGCGCGCGGCGGCCCGAGAACTCTCGACGAGCGCCACTGCCTCCCCCGCGCTTTCACTCAGCGCCGATATCGATGCAGAGGGCGTCTTTGAGGCGTATCTCGCCGCGGCCTCCTCCGCAGCCCAAATTCATGCGCAACTCGTGCAACTCGAACCCATCGCCGGACCGTCTATATCTTTGGAATTGCATACCGTTCGGCAAATGGCTTTGACCGCCGCACGAGGCGCGCTTGAGGGCGCGAGGGCGGTTCTCCCCTCGTTACGCGATGCGAGCATGCTCGCAAGAATAAAGTCGCGCGTGGCGGAAATTGAGGCAAAATTGTCAGAGAAGCCGGTGTCCACGGAAAACTGAATCCTCTCCGAAATCGAGATTGGGGTCCAGGGCAGGAGGAACGAAGATGAAGGCTAAAAAAGCCATTTGGCTCGGCGCGCTTATTGCCGTCATGTCCATGCTGCCAGGGACCGTTCGAGCGGGCAGCCTCGGCTCCGACATTCTCAGCATGTTTCCGAAGGAGTCCGGCGAAATCGCCTATGTCGATTTGAAGGAAGCACGGCAATTTCCCTGGTTCAATCAGCTAAAGGAACAGATGCTTCCGTCGAAATTCCGGGACTTCGAGCAATTCCTTTCCGCGGCAGGCGTGGACCCAAACACGCAAGTGACCGAACTCGCCTGGTCGCTCGTGCCGGGACAACAAACGACGAACGACAAGGGCGTTTCCGTTCCCAGTTCGGACCAGATCGTAGGTATCGCTCTCGGACAGTTTCAGCCGGCGGCAGCCGAGGCGTATTTTACCTCGAAGAAACTCCCCATCGTGAAAGTGCGCACCTTTTCTCTTTTCGCCTTTGGCGGCGGCAGCGGACCCAATGATCTGTTCTTCACTTTTATTGACTCGAATACCGCCGCGTTTGGCCAGCGGCAGCAACTCGAGAAGATGATCGGCGTTCGATTTGGAGAAGGACAAGGACTCTACTCCAACACCGATTTCTCTCCGCTCGTCGATCAGGCCAATGGAGGCGGCACCGTTTGGGCCGTGCTAAGCGCCGGTTACACCCGCCTCGCCATGCAACAGCTCGTGCCGGAAACGGCTCAGTTCCCTGCCGCCGCGCAGCTTGCCTCGAAACTCAAGGCCATGACGATCAGCATTAAGGGCGGCAGCGGCGTCGACGCAAAATTCGAAGCCGTGTGCGGCTCAGCGGACGATGCCAATACGTTCGCGGCGCTGCTGCAGGCCGGGCTCATGTACCGGAAATATCAGGTCGGGAATACGAATCCGGACCTCGGAGCGCTTCTCGATAGCGCCTCGGTAACCCCCGCGGGGGACCGCCTCGACGTGAAACTCTCGCTCAGCGACGATCAAATGCAATCGCTGATCAAGCGCAACACGTTTGCCGTCGCGATGTAACGCAGTCGCATCCGGCTGCCCTACCGTCGGAATCCGGAAGTTGCTGGATCATGCGGGGAGATTCACCTTGCGCAGACGTAGCGCATTCGTGATCACCGACACGGAACTGAAACTCATCGCAGCCGCCGCAATCATGGGACTCAGTAGAAAACCAAAGAACGGATAGAGGATTCCCGCTGCGATGGGCACTCCGAGCGAGTTGTAAACAAACGCGAAGAAGAGATTCTGCTTGATGTTGCTCATGGTCGCCCGGCTCAAGGCCCGGGCGCGCACGATCCCTCGCAAATCGCCTTGGACCAACGTGACCCCTGCGCTTTCCATCGCTACGTCCGTGCCCGTGCCCATGGCGATGCCGACTTGCGCCTGCGCGAGCGCGGGCGCATCGTTGATCCCATCTCCCGCCATCGCGACGAATCGGCCTTCCTCTTGTAAGCGTTTCACGACACCGGCCTTTTCTTGCGGCAAGACTTCGGCCACGATCTCGTCAATCTGGAGTCCGCTCGCTGTGGCCAGTTTTCTGGAGACCGCCTCGGCCGTCATGCGGTTATCGCCGGTGAGCATCACGATGCGAATGCCGTCCGCGTGCAATCGGCGAATCGCCTCGGGCGTCGTCTCCTTGATGGGATCGGCAACCGCGATCAGCCCAGCAATTTCTTCATCAACCACCACGAATAGAACCGTCTGCCCTTCGCCGCGCAACGCTTCGGCCCTCACAGTGAGTGCCTGGACGCGGACTCCCATCTCTTCAGCCAGCTTCTCATTCCCCAAGGCGACCGAGCGGCCCCCGACGCGCCCTCGAACCCCACGTCCCGTGAGCGACTCAAATTCCTCGGTCGAGCCCGCAAGAGAAATGCCGTGAGCCTCCGCGCCTCTGACGACGGCTTCCGCCAGGGGATGTTCGCTCGCCCGCTCGAGCGTTGCTGCAAGGCTTAGCACTGTGCCCGCATCAAACCCGTCGGCGGGCTCGATCGAAGCGACTTTCGGCTTGCCCTCGGTGAGCGTGCCTGTTTTGTCCACTACAAGCGTGTCCACCTGACGCAGAAGTTCGATGGCCTCGGCATTTTTGAACAGTACGCCAAGCGTCGCCCCTCTGCCCATCGCCACCATGACAGACATCGGCGTCGCGAGACCCAACGCACACGGACACGCGATGATCAGGACCGCAACGGCGTTGATCAGCGCGTGCGCGAGACGAGGACTCGGCCCCCACAGCGCCCAGATCGCAAACGTCAGCGCCGAAATTCCGACGACAATCGGAACGAAATATCCCGCCGCCGCGTCGGCAAGTTTTTGGATCGGCGCGCGACTCCGTTGCGCATCTCCCACCATGCGGACAATTTGCGCGAGCAGCGTTTCCGATCCAACGCAATCCGCGCGCATCAGGAGCGAGCCGGTGCCGTTCACGGTCGCGCCGATGACGCGCGCCCCTTTGAATTTTTCCACGGGAATCGGCTCGCCGCTGATCATGGATTCATCGACGCTGCTCAGGCCTTCAAGAACAGTTCCATCCACGGGGATTTTTTCCCCTGGGCGCACGCGCAGCCAATCGCCGGGTTTTACTTCGCCAAGCGGCACATCCGTGTCCGATGCGTCGCCGCGCACTAGGCGTGCGGTTTTCGGCGCAAGCCCGAGCAATGCCTTAATGGCCGCGCCCGTGCGGCTTCTTGCCCGCAACTCCATCACTTGACCGAGAAGCACCAGCGTCGTGATCGCAGCGGCCGCTTCAAAGTACACGGCGACTTCGCCATTTGCCCCGCGAAACGACGGCGGGAAAACACCGGGAAACAACACGCCGACGACGCTGAACGCGTACGCCACACCGGTTCCGAGGCCGATCAGCGTGAACATGTTCAGATTGCGCGTGACGAGCGAGCGCCACCCTCGTACGAAAAACGGCCAGCCGCCCCACAAGACGACAGGCGTCGCGAGAATGAATTGCAGCCACTGCCACGCACGCGGCGACGCCATCTGCGTCAGAGTCCGCAGCCCAGGCACCAGATCGGACATCGCAATCAGCAGTACCGGGATCGTCAACGCCACGGACATCCAGAATCTTCGCGCCATGTCTAGAAGTTCCGGATTCTTTTCCTCTCCGGCGCTGACCGTGCGATGGTCCAGAGCCATTCCGCAAACGGCACACGATCCTGGCTGATCTCGCACGATTTCCGGATGCATGGCGCAGCTGTATTCCGTCTTTGTCGCCGGAAGCGCCGCGAAAACAGGTTCGAGCGCCATCCCGCACTTCGGGCAGTCGCCGGGCCCTTGCCGCCTCACTTCGGGATCCATTGGGCAGGTGTACTCGTTGGAGACGCTTTTTTCTGCCGTGGGAGTTCTTATTGCAACGGGCGCAACAGAAGGCGCAGCACTCGGCGACCTAGCGGGCTGAATCTGAATGGGATGCGCCGGCATCGTGGAAATCCCGATCAGCGTCTTGGGGCTAGCCGCGTGTCCTACATGAGCCACACTCGAAGAAAGATACTTCTCGGGCTCGGCGCTGAATTTCTCTTTGCAGCCAGCACAGCAAAAGTAATATGTTTTGCCCGCGTGCTCGTGGGTAGCCTTCGCACGCGAAGGATCGACCATCATCCCGCAGACAGGATCTCTTTCCTTGGCTCCGGGTTGTGCGGTTCGCGTGTTCATGCGGGTTCCTAACGCGAATGGAGATCCATCAAGTTCAGAAGCTCTTCGTACATCGCCTCGGCGCGGCCAGGCGCCGTGTCGCGTATGGCCTGGGACGCGCAGTGCCGCAAATGGTTCCGCAGGAGCGCACGCCCTACCGCACGCAACGCCTCCTGGACGGAATAGATCTGCACCACAATGTCCGCGCAGTAGCGGTCTTCCTCGACCAGACGCTGCAGGCCTCGCACCTGCCCCTCAATCCGGCGAAGCCGCTTCAAATTCGATGACTTGATTTCGGGATCGACGCCTGCCGCCCTGCGGCTCTTTCCGTGGGTCTCGCAGCCGCAGGACGCAGCGCGACCGGTTCCTGCAGTTCTCGCAAGCATAGGTGCCCCCGCAAGCCGTCTTTCGCAACGCGTCCCATGATACCCCCTCCCCCTATAGGACCGCAAGCCGGTGGCGCAGCCTGCTGGTATACTTGGGCCATGACGCTTATGGAGATTACGTACGAACTGCAATCGTCGCTCGATTCCGAACAGTTGCGCGCGCTTGGCAGCTTTGCCAACACATATGGATTGCGGCGTTTCCGCGTGGACGAGAAAACGAACCGGCTATCGTTCGAATACGATGCTTCGCGGCTAAAGGAAGCGGAAGTCGCGCACGTGCTGAGACAGGCGAATATTCCGGTCGTGAGGCGGGTGGAACCGGTGGCAACAGTTTCGCAGATCTAGGCGGGCTGGAGAGCCTGTTTGAGAACTTGGATTTGGATCGTGTAGTGTCCGCCTTCAGGGGGCATCTGCCTGATTTTAAAATATCAATCTAAATACCCAGATCGAGCTTTAGTTCAAAAGTTGCCTACGACGACCGGCCTATAACTTATTTGCCTCCGCCATACTGTATAACTGGCCCCAAAAGTATATTACTAAGTACAGCATAACCCTCTGGGAATTCCATCAACTGTATTTACTATATTATATATAATAACACTTAAGGAGAAAACATGCGCATCATTCTCGCACGCCTCATGACAATCACATTGAGTTTTTCGATGGCTTTACCTGCGCTCGCCAACAGCGACGGTTATGGCGTCACCTATGACGGCGGCTCTGTCACAGATGTGAAGGCCGGAACAGGGCTGAGGCTATTGATAGAGGGTAGTCAAATACAGCTTATGAGGGGAAAGGCCGAGCTTGCGACCATCCCCGCGTCTGCTGTCACCGAAATCAGTTACGGCCAAGACGTTCATCGGCGTGTCGGTACTGCCATCGGCCTTGCTATAATTTCATTTGGTGCTGGCGCGTTTATGCTGCTCGCTAAATCAAAGAAGCACTATGTTGGCCTGACGTGGGCGAATGGCGACGCCAAGGGCGGGTTTGCGATGCAGTGCGACAAGAATGACTACCGAGGCATTCTTGCTGGACTTGAGGGAATTACTGGCAAGAAAGCCGTAAACTCCGATGCGATGACAGTCAAAAACTAACGCGTCCATCGGCTGACCGCTCTGGCGTTTAGGAAGATCCGGCTGCGACGTTTGAACCTTGGCGCGGATCGTAGACCATATCTCCAGAAAAGTTTCATCACATTACGTTCACCCATCCGAGGAGGCAACGCAGTCGGCAATGTTACGGCCACGTGGGAACGAATCTAGGCACAGTATTGTCCTGCAATTGCCGACCGTCGGTGAAAGGTCGCTCGCGGTTTCACCGTCTTGACTGAGAAATTTAACTCAGAAGAGAAGCAACCCATTATTCTAAAAAAGAGGGGGCTCTTGCTTGGGAACAAGAACCCCCCAAAGACGCATTCCGTTTCCCGGTCTTTTTTTGACCGGGGCGTGGGGTCATCCATCCTAGCTTCCCTCTCAGAGGCAGGTGGGAACGACCGGCACTCGTCCTTGAGCAAGCCCCTTCCCCCTCGCTCGCGGACTCATGATAGTCGTCTTTCGGAATGCGTCCACGTCTTGTTCCCTGTGCAAGCATCGTGCCAATCCTCTCCTCAGCCATCGTCGCGAGATTTCCTTATTTTTGTTAATGTTCCGGCGCACTCGCCTGTCGAGCACGGCACGAGCGAGCCCTGGAAATCCTGTTTCGGGAGGGACGCTCTCCCGCCTCGGGAATGACTTCCCTCATACTATCTGTGTAAGATAGCCAATCAGCTATTTTCATGAGGAGTTGCGAGCCGCCCGTTCAATCGAAATCGACGATCACGCCACAATTCTTACTCGTGCTTCCAGTTTGCGCGCGATCGGCACGCTATGCGTATTCGCCGCGCCCAAAGCCTGACACGCTTGGTGCCAATCCCATTTTGGTACAAACCTCATTGGAGCCCGCTTAGACGCACCTTTGTTTCCAACTGAATCTACGAGCTTTAGCTGCATTTTCAGGCCAAGCTTTTGGCACCCGGCGTGCCGTAGATTCGGGCGAGGCACACGGCATGAAGCGGAAAAAACTTGGAGAGATTCTGCAGGACAGAGGAAAGATATCCGCTGCGAACCTCCAAAAGCTATTCGAAGAACAGAGAGGCAAAATGGTGCGCCTCGGTGAGTTGATCCTCGAGCGCGGCCTTGTTGACAAAGCTTCTCTGGTCAAGGCGCTTGAAGAAGTCTCCCACGTGCCGTATCTCGATTGCACACTCGTGCAGTGCGATAAAGCGGTCCTGGAGTTGGTTCCCCGCGCAATGGCGATGCGGCTCGCCGCCCTTCCCATTCGCATCGAGCAATCCCGGATTATCCTGGCAATGGCCGAGCCGCAAAACGTGGCCACGATTGACGAACTGCGATTCATCACGGGCAAGGATCTTTCCCCAAGGCTTGGATTCCAAGCGGAGATCCTGTCATCGATCGTGCGCAACTACGATGACCTGGAAGGTACGTCGCACGCTAGCCGCGCGCTAGCCCCGGCACAGGACGGTAATCCAGGGGGCGAGACGGAGATGGAGTTCATCTCGACGAGTTCCCGCCAGGCCAATCGCGAGGCGATCCAGGAAATTCAGGCAGAACTCAATCAAAAGAAGACGCCGGCGGTGCGGCTAGTGTCCGGAATCATTCAGAAGGCCATGGACAAGCAGGCGAGCGACATTCATATTGAGCCTCAGGCCGCGCTGACGGTGGTCCGAATTCGAGTTGACGGCGTCTTGCGCGAACTGGAGAGCGTTCCCCGAAGCATCCAGAACTCGCTGGTGTCCCGCATCAAAATTCTTTCCGACATGGACATTGGGGAGCGCCGCTCCCCGCAGGATGGGCGCTTCATGGTCGCGCTTGGCAAGCGCAAACTCGATATGCGCGTGTCCACTCTGCCCACGCAATATGGCGAAAAAGTGGTTTTGCGGCTGCTCGAGGCGTCGGCGCCGATTCTGAGCTTTTCCGATCTGGGATTCGCTTCGGAGATCGCCGATCGGTTGGCGCAATTGATTGCGCAGCCACAGGGAATGATCCTGGTGACCGGGCCAACCGGCTCGGGCAAGAGCACGACCCTCTATTCCTCGTTGAATCTGTTGCGGAAAGGGGCTGTGAACATCGTCACGGTGGAAGATCCCGTCGAATATGCGCTTCCTGGAATCAACCAGGTGCACGTCAATACGCGTGCCGGGCTGACGTTCGCGAGTTGCCTGCGTTCGATCCTCCGGCAGGATCCCAACGTCATCATGATTGGCGAGATCCGCGACCTCGAAACGGCCGAAATCGCCATGAAAGCCGCGCAAACCGGTCACATGGTTCTTTCCACTCTGCACACGAATGACAGTGTCTCGGCCGTTGCGCGTCTGCTCGACCTTGGAATTCCCGCATACCTGATCAGCTCTTCTGTGACCGGGATTCTCGCGCAACGCCTGTTGCGAAAGCTGTGTCCCTGCCACGGCTTCAAACTGGTCACACCGGAATACGCCGAACGCCTCGCGACCGTGGGCTGGACGCGGATACCGGAGCGGGTTGCCTGGCCGGAAGGATGCCATCTTTGCGATCACACCGGGTACAAGGGGCGTGTGGGAATTTATGAATTGCTGGTGATGGACGAGTCGATCCGATCCATTCTGCAAAGCAATTTCAAACCGAATCTCGTTCGCAGCGCGGCCCACGCGGCTGGTATGCGCCGCTTGCAAGAGGACGCACTCGATAAGCTGCAGGCCGGCGTGACCACGCTAGACGAAATGCTTCGCGTCGTTCCCGTCGAGGCCGCAACTTCCTCCGGATGCGAACGCTGCGGGCATGATCTCCTCCCGGCATTCCATTACTGCCCCTACTGCGGCGCGCAGCGCGATCCCGTTGTTTTAGGCTCCCAGGCTAGGGCGCCCCTCCGAGTCACGGACAGTGTCTTGTCATGAAGCGCGCGAAAAACGAACGGCCGACGACGCCGGCGCGTCGCGAACCCCGCATCCAGCACCTGTCCGAGTTGCACATGAGCTATGAAGGATCGGATTGCGAGGTTCCCATCCGTCCTCCCGATATCAGCGCGCATGGAATGTTCGTGAATACTTCGACACATTTTCCGGAAGGAACCATCGTAAATCTGCGATTTCGCTTGACCTGGTCGAATCTGGAGGTTCAGACTCGTGCCGAAGTCCGCTATTGCCTCCCTGGTATAGGGATCGGTGTGGAATTCGTTGGGATCGGGCCAGAAGCGGTTCGCGAGATTGAAAAGGAACTGAAGGAATTTTCCCGGAGCCGCCGCACAAAGACCCGATCGAGCCCCTAGTGAGGCGAGGAACTTTCCACAGTTCAAGACCCGTTTGCTGAAGTAAGCCTTTGCCTAGGAGCCGTCCATGGACTCACCCTCTGCCCCGCCGGCCGCTTCAACCAAGCAGGATCTGCCTTCCAGCTCGGCGCCGGCGCCCAAGGTTTCGACCGCTTCTATCGTTGCCACCATGCTCCAAGTGTCCAAGCAAGTGAGCGACTTGATTTTCTCCCCGGGCCGCGCCCCTCAAGTGGAACTGAATGGACAGCTCCGGGAAGTGAATATCGCGGGCGTTGGCAAGCTGATTCCGGAAGCGACGCGCCGCATTGCCAACGACCTGATCGGCAAAAATGAGCTGGCGGCCGGCAAGCTCGAAAAGGAAGGGTCGGCCGATCTCTCCTATGGCCTGCCTGGGATTGCGCGCTTTCGCGTGAATATTTTCCGGCAGCGAGGTTCCTACGCGGTCGTCATGCGGGTGATTCCGCAGGCGATTCCCGATTTCCAAACTTTGGGCTTGCCCCCACAGCTGGGCGAGATCGTGGGCTTGCGAAATGGCATCGTGCTGGTGACGGGCCCCACCGGGTCGGGAAAATCTTCAACGCTCGCTGCGATCTTGAACCAAATCAATGAGGAAAAGGCGTACCACATCCTCACCATCGAAGACCCGATAGAATTCCTGCATCAGCACAAAAAATCCACAGTCCACCAGCGCGAGCTTCATAGCGACACGCCCAGCTTTGCCTTGGCCTTGCGCGCGGCCCTGCGCCAGGCGCCGAAGGTAATTCTTGTCGGCGAGATGCGCGACAAGGAAACCATCGAGATCGCGCTCGAAGCCGCCGAAACGGGCCACCTGGTTTTTTCCACTCTGCACACGATTGACGCGTCAAAAACGGTGGAGCGGATTATCGGCGTGTTTCCTCTTGCGGACCAGCAGGCCATTCGCAGCCGGGTCGCGAAGGCGTTCCGTTATATCGTTTCGCAACGCCTGATCCCCAGGAAAGACGGGAATGGACGCGTCGCGGCCATCGAGATCTTGAAGTCGACCATGCGCACCCGCGAATACGTCGAAAAAGGCGAGGGCGAAGGAAAAACCCTGGTCGATGCCATGCGCGATGGGACGACGGAAGGAATGCAGTACTTCGACGGCGAACTCGAACGAATGATTCGCTCCGGCATCGTGGACCTCGACACCGCGCTCACCTATGCGACGAACGCCGGAAATCTGCGGCTGGAGCTGAACGATTTGGCCGAGGCATCACCGGTCGGCACTTAAATCGTCGGATAGAACTGCCGCATGCAACCTGCTGCGTTGTCTTCACTTCGGAATGCCCACCGGGCAGGAAAATAAGCGACGAATCCACGCGACTACGTTTAGAGAATCCTTGGAAAATCGATTGGCGAAATGGAACGTCTCTTAATATATGAGCGTGGGTGGGCGTGTCTCCAGGCATCTCGTTGCGCTCTGAGCCACCATGTTCCAGGGCCACTTACAAACTTTCCCCAGCAGGCATTCTTCCCCACGAAGGCCGGAATCGGGCGGTTTGCCGTCCGGCGTTTCGTTTAATACGGGGAGCGGGGTGCTCAGTGGAACTCCGGCATCGGGGACGAACGGCACGTATCCGATCACATTCACGGCGAGCAACGGGGTAGGGACGAACGCGACGCAGAACTTCACGCTGACGGTGGATGCGACGTTCGGCAGCGTATTCTATTATCTTGATGATGCGTTGGGGACGGCGCGGGTGGTTGCGAGTTCGACTGGTTGGCTGTGCTACGACGCGGATTTTTACCCCTTCGGGGGTGAACGAGCGTACACGAACAATTGCACGCCAAGCTACAAGTTCACCGGCAAAGAACGTGACTCCGAATCCGGGCTGGACGACTTTGGGTTTAGATATTACTCCTCCCAATACGGGAGATGGATGTCGCCTGATCCGTCATTTGAGAGTCAAATTCTTGAACTTCCACAGACCTGGAATCGTTATTCGTACGTCTACAATCGGCCCACGTTCGGAACCGACCCCGATGGGCGGTGCCCGCCATGTATTGGTGCGGTCGTAGGCGGTATTATTGGCGGGGCGATAGAAGGAAGCATTAACCTCGGAACGCAACTGATCAGCAATGGCTATAACGTGCAGAATGTGAATTGGACCTCTGTAGGTGCCGCTACCGCAGGTGGTGTTGTAGCAGGCGCACTGGCTGGAGCTACAGGGGGCGTCACTTTGCTTGGGTCCGAGGTTGTCGGGGAGGCAGTAGTTGGGGCGCTGACGACCACGATCGGGAACACAACAGAACGGACCATTAATGGCGACCAGACCACCGCCGTTGACGTCTCAACTGACCTTGTGACTGGGTACGTAGGCGGGGCGGGCGGCCACGTTGCCGAAGATTTCATACATGTCCCAGAACCGCCATTCGGGCACAGGACGGGTAGGAAGGCAGCAGCGGCACTTGCCGCGCGACTCAGGAGCAGAAGTAACGCCTCGATACGCCGGATGATACTGAACAATGTTGCTGGCTCAATTGAGTACCATGTTACTAAGTCTGCATTGGATGATCTTTCGGATGAATTCGATTGGCTCCAGCTTGAGTTTGAACAGCACCAACAGGAACAAGTGACGCATCAGCTTTGCACTTACGATGACAATGGAAATATGCTGTGCTAATGACAGAGGGACTGCACAAGGGTTGCTAGGCTGAGTAAGACCGGAGAAGCGAATGGCGGGGCGAAAACATACTCAGCACGTAGAAGACGATCTGGAGTTGCAACTGCAAGTAGCCAAAGACGTGCTCCATCTCGGACTACGAAAGGCAGCTCTTTTTGGTTTGGCACTGCTTGTCAACATTGCCTTCATTATCCCGTTTCTCGCGGGGCATTCGCTGCACGCTTACGCCGATCGAATTGGCAAATATCTGATTTTTCTTGCGATGTGTCTGTCGACGCTTTTTTTCCTTTGTATAGGCCAGGCCATTTTCTTCTGGGTTGATGTTCACGATATTAGGAAATTCCAAAGAATGCGTTAACTGGCCGTTGATGAACGGAGCCACCCCCGTGAGCTACTTCTACGAAATCCGCAGCACCACCGATTATTCTTGCGGGCTCCAAGTAGAGCCCGCACCCGACCGTCCTCAAACGAACAGGCGGCTTTCCCGACCGTGAGGCCCACCTTCGCTCAAGCTACGGCGGACAAGCTGCTACGGGTGCTGCTTGGGAAGACGCCAAGCGACTGAAGAATGCTCCGGCCTCGGAACGTGTCAGCGTTGGGAAGATTCTGGTGGGCCAGAACGCCGCCCCGCCCTACCATCTCCAGAGATAACCATGTCAATAACACAGAGTCACTATATACTAGTATGGTAATATGCTCTACCCGAAGCCGCTAGAGGCTAGGGGTATAGCCTCCCAGACCTTAAGCCATGCAGTCAGGCTGCAATTTGCGCAGTCATGGCTTCTAGGGGGCACCTTTAGGCGGATAGGTTTCCCCGAGGGTGGTATTTAGGCAGGGAAAACATGAAAGTAGCGGTCTACGCGCGAGTTTCCACTTTGAATGGTCAAGATTTTGACGAGCACGCCCGAGATCGTCGCGAAAATGATAGCGGCGAAAATTCGAGAGCGAAGATCGTCGCTAACCGAATGATACACAAGCGGTTGCATATTCTGAGATCCCGGCAAAGCTAATGGGAAATGCTGCGTTGGGCGGTCGAACATCTTGGGATGGTTGGTACTGGTACTGCCCATCCCCGGATACCAGCGAATTACATCCTTCGCCCTATCGGTCTGCGCTGACACTCTGTTCCAGAATGAACCATGAGGAAGCGAACCCACAGAATTCGGCACGCTGCACAGATTGCAATTCTAATTGGGATTGCGTCCGCCGCCGCGTTCGCGAATCAGTCCTCGGCCCCGCACTCCAGCTCGAACATGCCTCTGTGCTACTGCCACTGCGAATATGAGAGTGGGACAAAACATTGCACGAAGATGTGCGAACTGCCGCAGTACGAGGGCCGCTGGTGGGCCATCTCCTGTCACAAGAAGAGCTCGACAGCGAGCGAGCCCAGTTCCCCAGGGTCAAGCACTGGTTCTAAGAAAACCAACCGCACGGAAGAAGCCAGCCGATAGGCATTCCTTTGACTTCCTAAACAAGCCCTAGGCTCGGAGTTCCACTTCCCAAAAGCAAATGATCTCGGCAGAATCCAAATTTAGAATTGGCGATTTCGGAGCGAATTCGATATTCGCGTCGAATCTGCGTTAGAATGCCTTTCCCGGCGGAGCGTTCGCATTGGTTGGCGGCACGCTGAAGGCCGCAACACGATCATGGTCCCGGAGGCGATCCTTTGTCGCAAAACCAAACAGGTCTTTCGGCAGCGAAGGCGATCTTGCGCCACGATTGGAGACGCGAGGAGATTCGCAAGATCTATCGCCAGCCGCTGCCCGATCTTCTTTACGCGGCCCAGCAGGCGCACCGGGAATTCCATGACCCGACACGCGTTCAGTTCTGCCGTCTGCTTTCCGTGAAGACCGGGGGGTGTCCGGAAGACTGCGCCTATTGTCCGCAAAGCGCCCATTATTCGACGGGAGTCGCGCGCGGCGGATTGCTTGCCGTGGACGAAGTGGTGGAGTTTGCCGAACGCGCACGTCGCGAGGGAGCGACGCGTTTCTGCATGGGCGCCGCATGGCGGCAAGTGCAAGAGGGCGAAGATTTTGATAGCGTCCTTGAAATGGTGCGCCGTGTGGCCAAGCTGGGCATGGAGGTTTGCTGCTCGCTGGGCATGCTTGAGGATGCGCAGGCGGCGCGCCTCGCGGATGCGGGCCTGACGGCCTACAATCACAACCTCGACACTTCGCCGGAGTTCTACGGGCAGATCATCACGACCCGCAACTATGACGAGCGCCTCCGCACGCTCGCATCGGTGCGAAGAGCGGGGATCACCGTTTGCTGCGGAGGCATCATCGGCCTCGGGGAATCGGAAAACGACCGCATAGGGCTGTTGCAACAACTCTCCACGCTCAACCCGCACCCGGAAAGCGTTCCGATCAATGCGCTCGTGCGCGTCTCGGGAACGCCGCTCGAACACGCGGGCGAGCTCGATCCGCTTGTCTTTGTGCGCACGATTGCGACGGCACGGATTCTCATGCCGGCGTCGATGGTTCGGTTGAGCGCCGGGCGGCAGGCGCTTTCGCGGGAGGCCGCAGCGTTGTGCTTTCTGGCAGGCGCCAATTCCCTCTTTATTGGAGAGAAGCTGTTGACCACTCCGAACCCGGACCCTGAGGATGACGCGGCGATGCTCCACTCTCTCGGCCTCGAGCCGCTGCCGTTGCCATAAGACTAAGACAATGTCCGTGGACCTGAACGAGCGCATTCTCGCTGAGCTGTCGGATCTTGAAACCCGCGCCGAATTGCGCCACTTGGAAACGGTTCATGGCATCGATCTCAGTTCAAACGACTATCTGGCCCTCGCCACCGATCCGAGGATGAAACAAGCGGTCCTGGCGGGTGTGGAATCGGTCGCTCGTATCGCGTCCACCGGCTCCCGGCTTCTCTCCGGGCACGACGAAGCATGGACCGCTGTCGAAAGGGATTTTGCGCGATGGGTTGACGCGGAGGCGGCGCTTTACTTTACCTCCGGCTACGCGGCGAATGTGGGGCTTCTCGGCGCGATCCTTCGCCCCGAGGACGTTGTCTTCTCGGACAGCGCCAACCATGCCAGCCTGATCGATGGAATGCGTCTCGCGAAATGCCGGCGCGTCATTTTCCCGCATCTCGACTTGAACGTTTTGGAACATGAACTGCGCCAAAATGCTTCGAGTGCGGGCGCACGAGTGATCGTTGTTGAAAGCATTTTCAGTATGGAGGGCGACCGTGCCCCGCTCTCGGACCTGAGCGCACTGGCCGCGTTGTATGGCGCGGAGCTAATCGTGGACGAGGCGCATGCGACCGGAGTGCGCGGCGCGCGAGGCAGCGGTTGTGTTGCGGAGGCGCGCTTATCCGGACGCATTCTGGCGAGCGTGCACACCTGCGGGAAGGCCCTCGCAGCGGCTGGCGCCTTTGTTTGCGCGTCGGAGAATCTCCGCCGCCTCCTGATCAATCGCGCTCGAACTTTCATTTTCAATACGGGCCTGCCACCGCATTTTGCCGCGCAGGTTGCCACCGGTATGAAGCTTGCCGCAGAGGCAAACCACGAGCGCGCGCAGCTCATGGAGCTCGGCTCTTTTGTGCGAAATGAGCTGCAAACAAGAGGCTTTGACACGGGCACCAGCGATTCGCATATCGTACCCGTCCTCCTGGGATCGAACGAAGCAGCCATCCACATGGCCGCGTGCCTCAGGATGAAGGGATTTGGCGTCCGCGGGATTCGCCCGCCGACCGTTCCCGAGGGGACTGCGCGCCTTCGCTTGTCCCTTACCGCGAAGCTTTCCAAAGACGCTCTTTCGGCCCTGGTCGCCGCGATGATTGAGGCGCGAAACGAAACTCCACCGGCGCGCATGGCTACCGTATCCCGATGACGGGATATTTCGTGACCGGAACGGACACGAACGTCGGAAAAACCGTTCTGTCCGCCTTGCTCGTCGCCGCACTGGACGGGAACTATTGGAAGCCTGTGCAAACCGGCGCCATCGAAGGCACGGACCGCGAATCGGTACGCGCGTGGACGGAAGCTGGCGAGGAGCGGCTCCCCTCCGAACGATATCGCTTCGACCCGGTCGTTTCGCCGCATCTCGCGTCGCGCGAGGCCGGGATCCGAATCTCTCTAGACGCGTTCGACTTGCCGGCAGCACCGCCCGGCCGGAGATGGATTATCGAGGGCGCCGGCGGAGCGATGGTGCCACTCAACGAGCGTGACGTGATGCGCGACCTCATGCGCCGGATCGGATTTCCCGTCCTCATTGCCGCCCGCACCGCGCTGGGAACGATCAATCACACGCTGCTGACACTCGCGGCTCTGCGCGACGTGCGCCTCCCGATCTGCGGAGTGGCGCTCCTCGGAGAGGAAAACATTGAGAATCGCCGCGCCATCGAGCACTACGGCGAAGTTCCCGTCGTCGGGCGCATTCCGATCCTCAAAAAGATCGACCGTACCGCTCTGCTGGACGCTTACGAAAAGCATTTCGATCACAGGAAATTCGAGTAGACCATGAGCGCGCCCCATTTGCATCTTTGGCATCCCTTCACGCAGGAGGACTCCGATCCGCCTCCGCTCTCCGTTCGCAGCGCCAAGGGCGTATTTCTCGAAACAGGCGACGGAGTGCAGATTTTGGACGCGATTTCTTCCTGGTGGGTGAATATTCACGGCCACTCGCATCCGTTGATCGCGAACGCCATCGCCGAACAAGCCGCGCGCCTCGAGCACGTCCTGTTCGCGGGCTTTTCGCATGAGCCGGCCGAAGAACTTGCGACGCGCCTGGGCAGGATTGTTCCGCCGTCGCTGCGCCACATTTTTTTCTCGGACGACGGTTCGACCGCGGTGGAAGTCGCGTTGAAGCTTGCCGTGCAGTACTGGAGAAACTCGGGACGGCCGGAAAAGCGCCGGATCGTCGCGCTCGAACACTCCTATCATGGCGACACCTTCGGTGCGATGTCGGTGAGCGATGATTCTCCATTCACCGCGGCATTCGAGTCACTGCGCGTGCCCATCTTGCGCACACATTCCGCTTCCTGCGCGCACTGCCCCGTGGGCCTTACGCGCGCGGCGTGCCACATCGAGTGCCTCCACCGATTGACACACCTGCTCGCCGAACACGGCCACGAGATTGCAGCCGTTATTGTCGAGCCGTTGTTGCAGGGCGCGGGTGGCATGATCGTTCACCCGGAGGAGTTCCTCGCCGGGGTACGGCGCTTGACCGCCGCTCACGACGTTTTGCTGATCGCGGACGAAGTCCTGACCGGCTTTGGCCGCACGGGCCGCATGTTTGCGTGCGAGCGCGCGGGAATCGCTCCCGACTTGATGTGCATCGCAAAGGGCCTGACCGGCGGATTCCTATCTCTTGCGGCGACGCTTACGACGGACCGCGTGCACGACGCATTCGCCAACGGCGATCGCTCCCGCGCGTTTTTCCACGGGCACTCCTACACGGCGAATCCCATCGCCTGCACGGCGGCGAACGCATCACTGCAAATTTTCGATACCGAGCCGGTCTTCGAGCGAATTGCCTCGATCGAAAACGTTCACGCGCAGCGGCTCCCTGCTCTTGCGGCGCATCCGACCGTGATGGACGTGCGGCGCATCGGCACCGTCGCCGCCATCGAATTGAACGTCCCTGACGCGGGGTACTTGTCATCGCTGCGGCCGCTCTTGTACCAATTTTTTCTCGATCGGGGCGTGCTTCTCCGGCCCCTTGGGAACGTCGTGTATATCTTGCCGCCGTATGTCATCTCGCCCGAGCAACTCCATTTCGTCTACGACGTGATTCAAGATGGTTTGGCTCTGGTCTCGAAAACAGCGTAGATGCCAATCAGTAGACTATTGCCGGTCGCAGCGGGAATTTCATAAACAACCCGCGAATCGCGGGGACTTGCAGGGCGCATCGCAGGACGCTATCCTCTTTGAGCGGTCCCCAGGACAAAAAACTGTCCTCCGTGAGGAGGAGCCGGGTCGCGGCGGTCAGAATTCGTGCGCCGCGCATTCAGCCCATCAGGCAACAGGAAACGCCGCCGAGGGCATGTGCTCAAGCTATCTTTCATCGGAATGTCTGGCGCCGGGAAGTCGCATTGGGCGCAAAAACTGGCCGCAGCCGGATTCCGGGTCGTGGGGATCGACGATCGCATCGAGGAGAAACTCGCTGCGGATCTGGCCGCTGGGGGATACCGCGGCATCGGCGGAGTCGCCGCGTGGATGGGCTGGCCGAACCAAGCGACGTATCAAGAGCGCGAGCGGAAATATCTCGAATGCGAAGTGCAATCCATGAGCGAGGCCCTCGACGAAATGGAAGCCTCCGGCAACGAAGGAATCATTTTGGATACCACAGGCAGCGTCGTTTACACCGGCGAGGAAATCTGCCGACGCATGCAACGTCTTAGCACCGTTGCGTACCTTGAAGCTTCCCCGGCCGAAGAACAGGTTTTGATCGCGCGGTATTTGTCCGATCCGAAACCCGTGTTGTGGGGCGATCAGTTCTCCCAACGGCCCGGCGAATCCGCGAAAGACGCGATCGCGCGCTGTTATCCCTTACTCATCGCGCACCGCAAAAAACTCTACGCGCGGTACGCGGACCGCACGGTCCCGATGGAGCAGCTGCAGCACGCTCGCCTCGACGCACGCGGGTTTCTTGAGTTCCTCGAAGCGCAGGCCCGGCCCGCGCAATGAAATTTCGAAGCACTCTCCGCCGCAGTCCGGAAGTCTCCTTGCGCGAAGCCGTGCTGCGCGGGTCGGCACCCGACGGCGGCCTATATCTACCGGTCGAGATTCCGCACCTGCCGAACGACTTCCAGAAACGTCTGCCGTCGCTCACGTTTCCGGAAATCGCCCAGGAAATCGGCTCACTCTTCTCAGGCGGCGAACTCCCCCTAAATGTCCTAAAGGACATCGTCACGGACGCGTTCGATTTCCCCGTGCCGCTCGTTCGGCTGAGCGATCGTGTGCACGTGCTCGAGTTGTTTCACGGGCCGACGCTGGCGTTCAAGGATTTCGGCGCTCGCTTCATGGCACGGCTCATGGGATATTTCGTCATGGAATCGAGAAGCGAGCTCACCGTCATCGTAGCGACGTCGGGTGATACGGGAAGCGCGGTGGCACACGCGTTTCTGGGTGTCGCCGGCGTCCGTGTCGTGATTCTTTATCCGGCGGGACGCGTGAGCGGTGCGCAGGAAAAGCAGCTCACGACACTCGGGCAGAACATCACGGCTCTCGAAGTCGCCGGCTCGTTCGACGATTGCCAGCGACTGGCGAAGCAAGCGCTGGTGGACGGCGCGCTCGCCGAAAAGCTTTCGGTCACGTCGGCGAATTCCATTAACATTGCCAGGCTGATCCCGCAAAGCTTCTATTACTTCGCGGCCGTCGCACAGCTCAAAGAATCGGACGTTCACCCTGTATTTTCGGTCCCCAGCGGCAACTTCGGGAACCTGACCGGCGGGCTGCTGGCCAAGCGGATGGGCCTCGGGGTTGCGCAATTCGTCGCGGCGACCAACGCCAACGACGTCGTGCCGGAATTCCTGCGCAGCGGCAAACTCATCCCGCGTGCCTCGCGCCGCACCCTTTCGAATGCAATGGATGTCGGAAACCCGAGCAACTTCGCGCGTATCGTCGACCTGTACGAAAATGATTTGAAGGCCATCCGCCGCGATATCTGGGGCTGTAGCTTCAGTGATGAGGAGACCCTGCGCGTCATGCACGACGTGGAACAGCACTACGGTTACGTCCTTGATCCGCACACCGCCGTCGGGATGCTGGGCTGGTTGAGCTATGCGAAACAAATGAATGCCGCGACGCAGGGAATCGTGCTTGCCACAGCGCATCCCGCGAAATTCGCCGAAACGGTTGCGCGCGCCATCGGCGTGCGGCCCGAAATGCCGGAACGCCTCGCGGCATTCCTCGAACGGCCGAACAAATCCATTCCTTTTCCCAACCGATTTTCGGAGCTTCAGGAATTTCTGCTCTCGGGCAACTCCTGATATTCTGTTCCGAGCCGCCGGAGCCCAAATGAGACTTTTGATCGGCATCGTAGGCCTCTTCATTCTCTTCGCGATCCTCTGGGAGGCATTCGAGACCATCATTCTGCCCCGGCGGGTGACGCGCCGCCTGCGCCTGGTTCGCATTTTTTACCGCGTTACGTGGACGATCTGGGCGCGCGTGAACCGCCTGTTTCGCTCAAAAAAGGCACAGGAGGCGCACCTAAGCTATTACGGACCGCTTTCGCTGCTCGCGCTTTTCGCCACCTGGGCATTCCTGCTGGTGCTTGCGTTTGCGATGCTGCACTGGGCCGATGGCTCGGCCATCAATACCTCGGGAGAACGCCCGTCATTCAAGACCGATCTTTACTTGAGCGGGACGACTTTTTTCACACTGGGACTCGGCGATGTGACGCCTCGCACTTCCCTCGCGCGCCTGATTACCGTCGCCGAAGGCGGGACTGGTTTCGGATTTCTGGCCATCATGATTTCCTATTTGCCGACGCTTTACGGTGCGTTCTCGCAGCGCGAGCTGAATATTTCGCTGCTGGACGCGCGTGCCGGATCGCCTCCAACGGCGGCGGAGCTGCTGCGGCGGCATGCGCAATTTGAGGACAATGAAGTGTTGACGCCCTATCTGCGCGATTGGGAAATCTGGGCCGCTCAACTCATGGAAAGCCACCTGTCGTATCCGGTGCTCTGTTACTTTCGCTCGCAACACGACAATCAATCGTGGCTGGCAGCGTTTACCGCCGTCCTCGACGTGAGCGCGCTGCTCGTGGCCTACGGAGAGGGCACGGCCCGGTGGCAAGCGCGGCTGACATTCGCGATTGCGCGGCACGCGGTCTTGGATTTGGCGGAAGTCCTGCGGGTCCCACCGTTGCGGCCGGCGCACGACCGGCTCCCTCCGGAGCACGCTGCCGAAGTGCGCAACCTTCTCATGGAATGCCGCGCTTCCGGCAAATGCACGGAGGCCGGCGACCGGAAGCTCGCCGAGTTACGCGAAATGTACGAGCCGTATCTGCACGGCCTCTCTTCGCGGCTCCTGATGTCTCTTCCGTCCTGGGGAGTGGGTCACAATTTCGTCGAAAACTGGAAGAGGTCGGCGTGGGGACGAATTTCCGCAGGCCCCGCGGGACCAGGAAACACCGGCGGCGAATCCGGCCACTTTTGAATCACGTTTGGGAAAATTGATTCTGAGATGCAGTGAGATTTTCTTGGGGCGTGTGACGTCCGTCAGCTTTCGCGATGAGAGCAATTCCAGCCGCAATTCAGAAGTCCACCGTCTCCGCGACGACACGGGCCGGTGTTAGCAAAAGGCGCACTGCGTATTACCAGCGGGGTTCGCGAGGCTGTCGCGGGCTGTCGCGATAATCCTCGGTCGAGAACCGGCCGCCGCCGCGGGAATTGCCGCCTCGGCCGCCGCCGCCGCGGTTCCGGTCGCGATCGCGGTCATAACCGCCGCCACCGCCACCGCGCGGGCCGCCACCAGACGCAGATTTGGGCCGCGCCTCGTTGACCTTCAGATTTCGCCCGCCGACTTCTTTCCCGTCGAGACCCGCCATCGCCTTCGAGGCTTCGTCATCATTGGGCATCTCGACGAATGCGAATCCACGCGCGCGTCCCGTTTCGCGGTCCATGGCAATGTGAACGCGAGAAACCTGCCCGAACGGTTCGAACAAAGCGCGCAGCTCCGATTCCGTCGTTTGAAAATTCATATTGCCGACAAACAGATTCTTCATAATGATCTCTCTTCCCCAGAATGGGAATCGGTGTCGCGCGCGGCATCAATGGCCGGGTTCAGATCGCTTCGTGGCGATGGTGAGGACCGGATGAAGTCACGAGGGGTTGACATTTCCCACATACCCGAAGGACACATCAAAACCCTGACTCCCAGTTCGAACGGATTTACTATAGCAGAGACCTACCTCAATTTCCCAGAATTTCCCCTTTAATCATGCGGGGAAATAACTGTACTTCCGGGCGGGTACCTGCTGCTAACGCAGCCAGTCCTCCAGCCGAATTTTCATGTCGGTTTTGGAGTCGCGATATTTGACGATGACGGGAGTATAGAGCGAAATGCCCCAGTCCATGCCGACGCCGCGCGGGATGGAGCGCGAGCCCGCCACGACCACGGCTTCCTCCGGTACGACGAGAGGTTCGGTGTCCGTAGCGGCGTACACCTTGCCGCGCACGATGTCGTAGACCGGCGTCGAGCGGTTGAGAATCGTTCCCGTGCCGAGCACGGCGCGGCGCTTCACGATCGTTCCTTCATAGATGCCGCAATTCCCGCCGACGAGCACCTCGTCTTCAATGATCACTGGCAGGGCCCCCACGGGTTCCAGAACCCCGCCAATTTGCGCCGCGGCGGAAATATGGCAATTGCGGCCGACCTGCGCGCAGCTTCCCACGAGCGCATGAGAATCAATCATCGTGGCATCCCCGACGTAGGCGCCCGCGTTAACGAACATCGGCGGCATGCACACGACGTCGCGTCCGATATAGCAACCATCGCGAATGCTCGATCCGCCGGGCACGATGCGCACGCCGCTCGTCGCCATGAAATGCCGCACAGGGTAAGTGTCTTTGTCAAAGTACGGCTGCTTCGCGCGATCCACCGACATGTCCACCGTGGATCCCATGCGAAAACCGACCAGGATGCCTTTTTTTACCCAGGCGTTGGTTCGCCAGCCGGTCGGCTGCGAAGCGTCGGGTTCAGCGGAACGAATGCGGCCCGCGTTCAACTCTTCCTTGAAGGCGCCGAAAAGCCGATGGTCCTCTTCGGAATAACGCGCGGGTTTCGCGTCAAACAGGGTTTCGATCTGCTTTTCGAGCTTCTCAGCCGCGGTTGGCAACGTGGGCCCTTTCGAGGAGCGCGAGGGATTCCAGCACGGCGCGAATCTTCGCGAGATTTTCCGTTCGCGGCGGCACGAGCGGAAGGCGAAACACCGGTTCGAGCAGACCCATTTCCGCCATCGCCGCTTTCACGGGAGTCGGATTCGTTTCGATGAAGTTCACTTCCAGCAGCGGCAGCCACTTGCGGTGCATGGCGCGCGCGTCCGCAAAATTCCCCGCAAGACATAACTGCGCCAGGCGCACCATCTCCGCGGGAATTTCGTTCGACGCGACGGAAATAATTCCCCGGCCGCCCATGGCCACGATGGGCAGCGTCAGCGCATCATCGCCGGAAAGCACAAGGAACTGTTCCGGCACTTGTTGGATCACCTGCGTGATCTGGGAAATACTTCCGGAAGCTTCTTTCACGCCGATAATGTTCTCGATTTCGGCGAGGCGTCTCAAAGTCGGGGCATCGATATTGACATTCGTTCGGGGCGGTACGTTGTACAAAATAATGGGAAGCGAAGTTGCCTCCGCAATGGCCTTGAAATGATGGTAGAGCCCTTCCTGCGTGGGCTTGTTGTAATACGGCGTGACGGAGAGGATTCCGTTTGCGCCCATGCGTTCGGCTTCGCGCGCTATCTCGATTACGGCGCGTGTGTTATAGCCGCCAGCGCCGGCGAGGACGGGCACTTTGCCCTTGGCCTCTTCGAGGGTGATGGACACAACGTGCAGGTGCTCTTCGTGCGAAAGCGTGGGGCTTTCGCCCGTCGTACCGCAGGGCACGAGAAAATTGATTCCGGCGGCGATCTGACGGCGCACCAAGCGGCGCAGCGTCTCTTCGTCAAGAGACAAATCCTTTCGGAACGGAGTCACGAGCGCTGTCCCGCATCCGACAAATCCTCGAAACATGGTGGCCACCTCTTTCGGTTCTTTGCTCTGGGCGGGCTCCGAATCGCCGACGCCCCTCTCGGCGGGCTTTGCTTACGGCGCGCGTCGCCCGCACTTTGTTCACGTGGGCTCGAAGCGGAGCCCCGGCCCGTTAATCCGCAGGACGGCGCATCGCCTCGGCGCCGTCCGCAAAAAGCACTTCCCCAAATTCATGCAGCCCGCGTTTTCCGATGACCCAACCGGCGGCCTTGAGCGCGCCACGCGCAAAGCCCTCCCGGCTGCGGGCCGTGTGACGCAACGTAATCGTGTCCGCGGGCGAGTCGAACCCAATTTCATGCGTCCCCGGATTTGCGCCCGCGCGATTCGCACTCGCGTCGATTCGCCGCGTGTATCCGGCACGCTGCATTTCCTCGATGAGTTGCAGCAGGGTGCCCGACGGAGCGTCTTTCTTCGCCGTATGATGCACTTCCCAGGCCCAAGCGCCGTACTCGGGCTGCCCGGCGAGCAAACGCGCGGCGTCCGCGACGGCGCGGCGGAAGACATGCACGCCAATCGAGTAGTTCGCGCTCCATACGACGCCAACGCCGCTCTGATCGACAAACTCGCGCACGCGCTCCAACTGATCGTACCATCCGGTCGTTCCCACAACCGTCGGAACGCCAATCGCGCAAAGCCGCTCGAGGTTTGCCACCGCCGTGTGCGGAGTGGAAAACTCGATGGCCACGTCGACGCCCCGGAAATTTTCGGGCGTGATGCCCTGCTGATTCACGTTCGTATCGATGTCCAGCTTGAGCCCGACGGAAAATCCCGCCTCCGGGGCGAGCTGCTCGATCAGCTTGCCCATTTTGCCATATCCGACGATCGCCAGATTCCTAGGCATGGTGCGCCTGCGCGCGCTGCAACAAACTTTGTGTCATCTGCACGTACGTATCGACCGCAGCCAACAACTCACGCTTGGAAATCTTTTCATTCGTCGTGTGAGCTACATGAATGCTGCCCGGGCCGAACAGGAACGGCTCTCCCCACGCCGGTGACAACACGGGAATATCGGTTGTGAACGCCACGACCGACGTCGGAAAGCCGTCGAGCGGCCGGAAATGCATGGCCGGCAGCGTCAGAATTTCCTTCACTTCCGCGCGATTGCCAACGGCCGCACGCAACCCCTCATCGATCTTGCGTCCGTCACTGACCAGGCGAATTGCAAGCTCCGCCTTTGCGGCGTCCGGAATAATATTGGGGGCGCGGCCGCCCGAAAGCGTGCCGATATTCAGTGTGGTTTTCCCCAGCACCGCATCCTCCGGCAGCGGCATGCGCCGGACCGCGGCGAGCGCATCGAGCAGCTTCTCAATCGCAGACTCGCCTAGCTCAGGATAAGCCGAATGAGCCATTTTACCCGTAGCCACAATTTCGTAGCGCAAAATTCCCTTCGATCCAAGCGCGACTTTGCTTTCGGTCGGTTCGCCGTTGATCAGATAGCGCGCGCCGCGCGGCGAGCGCGAGGCAACCTCGGCTCCCGCGCTATTCCGCTCTTCTCCAACGACAAACAGAAGGCCAAAATTCCGCGTGCCGGCTTCAATCAACTTTTCGGCGGCGGCGATCATCGCGGCGATGATTCCCTTGGCATCGCAAGCGCCGCGCCCGTAAAGATGCTCGTCGTCTTCGCTCGAGTCGAAGAACGGCGGCACCGTGTCCATGTGCGTCGAAAGCACGACGATGGGATCTCCCCATTCGGCGTACACGTTAAAGCGCTCGGGCGTCACGGTCATAGCTTCCGCCTTGCCGTCGGAGCCCGCGGCCAATCCGGAAAGATAGTGGAGCAGGTATTCGCCCACCTGCTTCTCGTTTTCCGTGATCGACTCCATGTCGACCAGTGCGCGCGTCATTTCAAATGGATGCATCGATTCGGTTGCCAACAGGACAGGCTGAAGCCCGCCGCATTTCTGAAGATCATTCGTCAAAACAAACCAAAACCGGCGGACTAAAGTCTGTCCGGCCGACCAGTGCCCGATCTAAGTCCTTGAAAGAGGGACAGCGCAGGGAAAGAAGCGCGGCGCGGAGGAACGTGTGGCGCCTTGCTCCTAGATAGCGCTCCATCCCACGAACGGGATGACAGTGGGCCGGTCTTAACCAAGCCCCCCAGCCGCTTCGGCGGGACTGCCGCAAGCGGCTTCGGCGGAAGATCCTTCTGCACCTTTCGCCTGGGCCTCCGAAGCTCCTCGGAATATCGGCCCGGCTACTCATCGCTTCCGCACCTCTACCAGGACCCCCACAAGATAGCATCGCGCGGGTGCCCGGTCAAACATGTGGGGGCGTTGGAATTGGAAAGGTTCATCGTATCCCCCGGGGCGAAGTTGAAAAGTGTGAGTCCGAAGAGGGTGAGGGAGTTGGCGGCTTGGCCTGGGGGTAGAGCCGGGAAGGACTCTGGAACCTGTTTTGTTGTCAGCTCAGTTGTGGGGCGGGCTCAGGCTCTTGGGCTACGGAAGCCGATTTGCGCGTCGTGTAGGTTTCGAGGACGGCGTCGAATTCCTGCGGGCGAATGGGTTTGGTGAGATAGCCGTCCATGCCTGCTTCGAGGCAGCGCTCGCGGTCGCCCTTCAAAGCATGGGCCGTCAGGGCGATTACCGGTACGCGCGTTCCTGTTTGCTTCTCTCGTTCGCGCAGCAATGCCGTGGCCTCAAATCCATCCATTTCGGGCATCTGAACGTCCATGAGAATCAGATCGAAGGCCTTCTTTCCGGCCTCAGCAACGGCGTCACGGCCATTGGCGGCAACAGTCACCTGGTGGCCTCTCTTTTCGAGCAGCTTCACCACCAGACGCTGGTTTACCGGATTGTCTTCTGCGAGCAAAACGCGCAGCCATGTGGACCGCGCGACTCTTTCGGGCAAGGTATAGCGAGTGAGCAGGGAATGTTGATTTTTCTCTTCTCGCACGGCAAGCACATGGAGAATCGTGTCTCGCAATTCCACTTGGCGGATTGGCTTCAGCAAGTAGGCAGATATTCCAAGTTCCTGGCATCGTGCTCCGTCGCCGCGCTGTCCCGCGGAGCTGAACATCATGAGGATCAGCGAGGACCATTCCGAGCGCTGGCGGATTTTTTTCGCCAACGCGAAACCGTTCATGGCAGGCATGTGGTGGTCCGTCAACACCAGCGCAAAGGGCTTTCCCTCCTGATGGGCCGCCGACAGTTCCTTGAGGGCCCGGTCGCCGGTACCCGCAACTGTGATGTTCATTCCCCATCGGCCTAGGATTCCCCGCAAAATTCTCAGATTTGTGGCAGTGTCGTCCACCACGAGAACTTTCAACCCCTGCAGCGTTTGGACGGAATGTTCCGCCCGGCCTTGGACGCGCTGCGAGTCACCCGGCGGCAAGCGGAGAGTGAAATGGAACCGCGCTCCTTTGCCAACTTCACTTTCGACCCATATTTTCCCTCCCATCATGCTGACAAGGCGCGCGGAAATTGTAAGCCCAAGCCCGGTTCCGCCATATTTTCGAGTCGTGGAAGAGTCCGCCTGAGAAAAGGGCTTAAAGATGAGCGCGTGCTTTTCGGGTGGGATTCCAATGCCCGTGTCGGAAACCGTGAAACGAAGATTCGGTCCGTCCGTGCCGCCTGGCTTGGTCTGGATGGATACTTTGACCTCGCCTTTCTCTGTAAACTTCACGGCGTTGCCTACGAGATTGAGAATAATCTGGCGGAGCCTGCTGGCATCGCCGCTCACAACGTCCGGAACGTCGGGACCGACCTCGCAGTGCAATTCGAGACCCTTTTGCCCAGAGCGAACCGCGAGCGTTTTCAACGTGGTCTCGACGTTGTCGCGCAAATCGAACTCGAGGTCTTCGAGATCAACCCTTCCGGCTTCGATCTTCGAGAAATCCAGAATGTCATTGATTAGAGCGAGCAGGGAGTCCGCGGAAAACTTGACCGTTTCCATATACTCTCGCTGCTCGGCATTCAAATCGGTTTCGAGCGCGAGATCCGTCATACCGATGATGCCGTTGAGCGGCGTGCGGATCTCGTGGCTCATGTTGGCCAGGAATTCGCTTTTGGCCCGGTTGGCCTTCTCGGCTTCGTCCCTTGCCTCCTGGATTTGCACTTCCCATTCCTTGCGAGCGGTGATGTCCACGGCGACGGTGCCAATTAACTTGCGGCCGTCCGGGGAATTCAGGGGAAATTTGAAACTCAGCCAGTGGTGCACTGTTCCGTCTGGACTGCGAAGCACGTCGTCGAATTGCACCGTGCCCCCGCGGACCAGGACCTCGCCGTCGTGCGCCCGTGTCGTTTGCGAGGCGCCCGGCATCCAGTCATCGATGCTCTTCCCCACCATGTCTTCGGGACGGATATGAAATCGGTCGGCGAGGGACTGATTCACGTAGACGTAGCGGCCGTTCTCGTCCGTGATGCAAGCGATCGCCGGAATATGGTTCATGAAGGCTTCGTGCCGCTCCTCCGCCTGACGCCTTTGCTGATGGGAGACCTCGAGAGACGTGAGCATGCGATTCATCGATTGCGCGAGACTGCTCAGTTCGTCGTTCCCTTCACAGTCGAGCCGCGCGGACGCGTCGCTGCTCGCAGCGATCCGCCCCACGCTTTCGTTCAGCCCGCTGAGCCTCGATACGATTGCCTTTTCGAATAGGAGCTGAATGACGACGCAGAAGACGATTCCCGCGACGATGATCGATCCGAGAAAATAGTACTGGCTGACGAGGCCGTCCCGGTAGATGGTGCGGGGTATGTCGGCTCTCAAGATCAAGGCCGGCTTGCCGTAGACATCGTCAATCCGCGTGTATCCCCACGCGTTCGCCTGATCGACTGGACGAACGTAGGCCGCGCCTGCCTTGGAAAGGTGCGCGAAGGCATCCTTGAAGTCCGAGGGAAGATTTGGCACGTCCAGCCGTTGCACGGTCAGCTTCAAGCCGGAAAGCTTTTCCATAGGAGCGATATCGGTTTTGTCGAAAAAGCGGCAAACGACAAGCGTTCCCCGCGAAGGCCCCTCTCCGCTCGTCTTGAGGACGGCGTGGGACACCACAAGCAGCGGGCCCTCCGGAACGAGGATGACACCATCCGTGCCTTGCCTCAGATTTGCGTGTTCCAATAGAAGGCTGGGCGGCGCGATTTGCGCTCGCAGGCTGTCCGGGAGTTTGCTCGATCTTCCGTCCAGCGCGAAGGATTCCCGCTCGACGAGAATGCGTCCGAAATTATCCACCAGCACGAGGAAGCTGAACCAGCGAGCGACAGGATTGTTCTTGCCATTTTCACCGAACAGTGCAAGCTCATGCTGCGAATCGGTGTGCGCCGCGTATTCATATGTATCGTCCAGGGACGACCGGTCGACGTTGAACCGTTCGAGCGATGACAACCGCTCATCTAAAATGCTGAGCAAGCGGCGCATGTTTCTGGATCCGCTCTGTTGCTCCGCCTGAAGCGCGTTATCCACAATCACAAAGTGGGCCACGCCATAAAGAACCACCATGAGCCCGACTGACGTTAAGGCGGTTAGGATTAAGGTTTTGCGACGAACGGTCATAGAATTATTCGCACGAAATATCAGGAATGGCAAAGCAATTGGATGGCCCAAGCGAGCCTCCAACTAGGTGTTAGCTCAATCATTCAAAAACATTTGCGCCGAGCGGGCGGAACGTTTGGCGGCGGACCGTTGGAGCGGGTGCTAAATGAGAACGCTTTTTTTCAGAACGGGATAAGTTTTCCGCAATCCGTAATCTTGATCAGGACGGGTGCCCTACCCGGGGAGCAATTGCGTAATAGAGTTGCACGAGCACGATGAACCCGATGCTCCAATGCGTGCTAAAAATGGAGAGCAGCGCGCCGAACGCGTAAAGAGATTGCGCGATGACGATTCGTCGCTGGATGGCGCCGGGCAAGCCTGCCGGGACGTGTGCCTTTACAAGGCCAAGGCCCCTAGCGCAGTTCCAACTGAAATACAGCGCGCCGCCGATGAGAAGGATGTTCAACCAATAGAGAACGAGCGCCGTTCGGTAGGCGATGAATTCCGCAAGGAGTCGCGTCGAAAACGGCATGAGGGTCACCGCGAACAGGAACACGATATGAATCCACGCCAGGCTGCGGTGGCCTCGTTCGAGAAAATTCAGTTGCGTCTGCTGTCCGACCCAGAAAATTCCGAGCGTCATAAAACTCATCATGTACATCACGATTTGCGGGGAAAGCGCGGCAAGCGCGCGGCGCAAATCTTGTCCGGAGTGAATTGCTTCCGCGGCGGGCACGCGCAGATCAAGCACGAGCAGCGTCATCGCCACGGCGAAGATGCCGTCGCTCAACGCGGCGAGCCGCTCGAGGTTTTGGCCGGCGATCTGGTTGTAGGAAGTGGACACGGAGAGTAAGGCTACGGCCGGGACTCGCGCCGTGTAAAGCAGAAAGGTGCCGCTGGCCGTTTAGTCAGTCGTGTTCTTGTCCTGCTCGTCTTGTCTTTCTCGCAGCGATTGAAAAAGAGAGACCATTTTCCTCGTGGCCTCGGCTTCTGACTCGGGCAACTGCACCGCAGAGAGATCGAAGAAGCGGCCCTTGGCGAGAGCGGCGAATGAGCGCTTCGCTTCGGGGGCGAGTGCATCGCAGGAATAGATCACGACAAGACCGGCGGATTCGAAGGCGGCGTACTGTTTTTCCAAGATGGATGGCGGACCGGACTGACTGGCTAGGTGCAGAACCTCAAAATGAGCATCGAAGAGCGCCCGTTCGAGGCGCCCGGCAAGCACTGGGTTGCCTTCCACCAAGATGAGCGCCGGATAATGGCCATGGCGCTTGTAGCGCTCGGCCGCCGTCACCGGCTCCCGCGCCGAAATAGCGGTGCGGGTTTGGTCCGCGAGGTCGGCGCGAATCATCCCGGCGCCGAGCGTGGCATTCGAAAGCGGGTCGATTAGAATGAAACTACCGGTGATCCGATTTTGCGTATAAGGATCGAAGAAGAGCGGGCTGACAGTTTCGAATTCTACGTACGCGATGTCGTTCATTTGCAGGTCGATTGCCGGCTCATGCTCGAGCGAGTTGACGTTGACGCGGTAGCGAATCTGGAGCGCCTTGGCACGCACGGAGCGCGAGGTGTGTTTCAGCAGGTAGGTGCGGCCCGGTTCGGCAGGCTCGGCGTTGAACCACACGACCATGGCGTCAAAGTGGCGCGAGACGCGCGGAGGATTCGCGGGCGAAACGAGCATGTCGCCCCGGCTCAAATCAATTTGGTCTTCGAGCGTCAGCGTGACGGACATCGGCGGAAACGCTTCCGGAGCGTCGCCGTCGAAGGTCGCAATTGACCGCACGCGCGACTTTTGCTCGGACGGAAGTGACACTACGGGATCGCCCGGCCGAATAATTCCGCTCGAAATCTGCCCTGCGAAGCCGCGGAAGCTCGCGTCTGGACGGATCACGTACTGCACGGGGAAGCGCACGGCGTCCGACGGCGTTTCTGCGCCGATCGGAACCGTTTCAAGGTGTTCGAGGAAGGTAGAACCTTGGTACCAGGGCATCCGCGTGCCGCGCTCGACCACATTGTCGCCGGCCAGCGCGCTGATCGGAATCGCCACGACATGCGGCACAGCAAGCTGTTTCGCCAACGCGTCAAAATCGCTCCGCAGCTTCAGAAAAACCCCCTCGCTGTAATCGATGAGGTCCATCTTGTTAATCGCCACGAGGACATTCGGGATTCCGAGCAGCGACGCGATGTAGGTATGCCGCCGTGTCTGCGCGAGAACGCCCTTGGTCGAGTCCATCAGAATCACCGCGAGATTGGCAGTCGAAGCGCCGGTCGCCATGTTGCGCGTGTACTGTTCGTGGCCTGGCGTGTCCGCGATGATAAATTTCCGGCGCGGCGTCTCAAAGTAACGGTAGGCGACGTCGATGGTGATGCCCTGCTCGCGCTCGGCGCGCAAACCATCGGTGAGCAGCGAGAAATCAACCGAGCCGCCGGAACGATTGATGCGGCTTTTCTTTACCGCGGCCAGCTGATCCTCGAAAACCGTCTTCGTATCGTGCAACAACCGGCCGATGAGCGTCGATTTGCCGTCATCGACGCTGCCAGCGGTCGTGAACCGCAAGAGTTCCTTGCCGAGGTTTTGCCCGATAAAACGTTCAAAGGCATCCTTAGGCTCGGGCGTCGCGGCAGGGCTCATCAGAAGTAGCCCTCGCGCTTTTTGATTTCCATGGAGCCTTCTTCGTCATGGTCGATCACGCGGTTTTCGCGCTCGGAGCGGCGAAACGAAATCATCTCCTCAATAATCTTGGGCACCGTATCGGCCGTCGAGCGAATCGCGCCGGTGCACGGCACACATCCGAGTGACCGCATGCGGCAGACCATACGCTGCGTCTTTTCACCGGGCAAAAGATCCCACTTGTCGTAGGCGACGACAATCGAACCGCCGCGAATCACCACTTCGTGCTCCTTCGCGAAATACAAAGGCACGATTGGAATCTTTTCGAGATAGATGTAAAACCAGACGTCCGCCTCGGTCCAGTTCGAGAGCGGGAACACGCGTATGCTTTCGCCCTTATTGATGCGCGAATTGAAAATGTTCCACAGCTCGGGGCGCTGATTCTTCGGGTCCCACTGCCCGAAGGCGTCGCGGAAAGAATAGACGCGTTCCTTGGCGCGGGATTTTTCTTCGTCACGGCGCGCGCCGCCGAAGGCCGCCGTAAAGTCTCCTTCGGCGAGGGCGTCAAGCAACGATTTCGTTTTCAGCAGGCCGCAGCACTTCTGCGTGCCCAGCTTGAATGGATTGGCGCCGTCGTCGAGCGCTTCCTGATTCTTGTGCACAATCAACTCGACGCCTACTTCTCGGGTATACCGATCGCGAAACTCGATCATCTCCGGAAACTTGTAGCTCGTGTCGATGTGCAGCAAGGGAAACGGAATTTTGCCGGGATAGAACGCCTTCTGCGCGAGCCGCAACATCACCGAAGAGTCCTTCCCGATGGAATAGAGCATCACGGGCCGCGCAAACTCCGCCGCCGCCTCGCGCAGAATATGGATGCTCTCCGCTTCGAGCGCCTTGAGGTAGTTGATTTTTCGCTCGGTCAGCAAGCCGCCGAGGTCGCGGCCGTTGCCGGTTGCCGAAGTCATATCCACAGCCGTTTTGGATGTTTCAGCCATCGAACGTGATTCCAGCCTCGAATCTTCCTTGGACCATCCGGCCCAAAACAAAACCCACCGGCCAAGCCCCTCGGCGGTGGGTTGTGGTGTCCGAACTGGAGTATCTCTTTGTCGCCGAATACCTTACCCGCGCCGGCAGAAAGTGTAAGCTTTGACGGTGCAACAACATCGACGAGAAAAGAACCCGGAATGACGCAGGTACATCACAAAACAAGAATACCCGAATCTCCATTCCCTCGCAAGGTGAAAGGCCCTAAGTAAAATTCGAGTAAAACCGTCGTTTCTCTCTTGACAGGAATGGCGTAGATGAAGTCCAATACGTGTCCTAGTTGATAATCAGTTGCAACTTGTGGGCGAGACTCTAAGAAGTGGGGTTAAAACTGCCTCTTATTTTGCAACTCGTTTGCAACTATAACTAGAGGGGGGGTACTGCTGGGCCAGATTTCCGCCGCGCTGTGGGCGCTCGTTGTCGAAGCTGTTGAAGGAAATTTGGTCCGATCCCCACGGAATTCTCTTGGTCGAGGACCGTGGGGATCGGGAGCCGTCAACCCGGAGGGCCGGCGACAGGCCTGTATTGTAGGTGCGCCAGCCAGGGTTTTTCAAGGATATTGAAAGGATATCGAATGGCTGGACACCGTCTCACTTCTTTTTCCCTGCGGTCGAGCGCTGGGACCGCTGAGGCCGTCGCTTCAGCCGCAGGCTTCCCGTCTCACCGGCACTCTCGCCACGGCATGATCTTGTTCGTCGAGCTTTTGCTTCTCGCGGGTTTCACGATGTGGATTCCTTCTCGCGCCGGCGCACAGGAGTCCGCTTATTTCGTTACCTATACGCATGTGCTGGAACAGCCGGGAAACCTGGAGGTAGAGTTCAGGGGCACGACGGCGTCGCCGAAGAACGGAAACGCTTTTTTCAGCGGAACGCTCGAACTCGAATATGGAGCGACGCGGTGGTGGACCACTGAGTTTTATCTGAGCGGCCAATCCACTCGGAACGACAGCACGATCTTTAACGGATTCCGTTGGGAGAATCGCTTCCGGCCGTTCCTCAAGGACCACTTCATCAATCCGGTTTTCTATGTGGAATACGAAAACCTGAACCGCGCCGATCGAAGCCTGCTCGAGGTCACGGGACATGACACGATCAGCGACCTCATCGTTCCCAATGTCGTCCAACGCCCGCAGCTCGAACGATCCATCGAAACGAAGCTGATCCTAGGAAGCAACATTCACGGCTGGAATTTCTCGGAAAACTTCATTTCGGAAAAGGACCTTAACGAGCCAGAACCTTGGGAATTCGGCTATGCGCTGGGAATAAGCCACCGGCTGGGGACTGGAGGGGGCTCCTGCGTCTTCTGCCGCAAGAACTTCCGGGTGGGCGCGGAGCTTTACGGCGGTCTAAGCACTCTCGACGATTTCGGATGGAAAGGCACGTCTCAGTATCTTGGACCCATCCTCTCGTTCCGAATCCCACACGGGCCCATGCTTATGTTTTCACCGAACTTCGGCCTCAACGCCAACAGCGTCGGCGCCGTTTACCGCTTCAAGGTTTCCTATGAGTTCGAGCACTTTCTTCGGCGGTCTCACGGGACAAATCAATGAGCTTCTGGACGATATCAGCTTTCATAAATCGGCATGAGAGGGGCTCTAGCCGCCGCGTTCGACCGGCCGTATCCACCGCTCCGGGGAGTTTCACGATGAATCGATCGAGCAGGAAATCGCGCACTGGGCTTTGGGCAGGAATGCTGCTTGTGGCGGCCGCTACCTACCTCGCCGGGTGCGGTTCCGGCGACGCTCCACCGCCACGCGTCGAGGCCGAGAACGCTCCCGCCGAACAGAACATCGGCGAACGGCTATTCGTCGAAACGCGATTCGCCGAATACTTCGCGACGCACATGACCGGCATCAACGCGCCGCTGGCCGTCGGCGACCCTGTGGTGGACCAGGTCCAAAACGCGTACACTGGCCCGATGCCCGGCCCTTTTGCGGGAGAATCCGTCAATTGCCGCTCGTGCCACTTTGTTGTCGAATTCCAGGGCGTCGCCGGGGCGGGAAACCGAACCTACGCCGACTTCACAAACCGTAGTCCCCTGCCGTTACCCATGAACGGCTTTACAAACACTCCACGCAATGCCATGCAGATGGTTGGTTCGCTCCAGGCGCATTCCGGGCCGACGTTTTTGCACTTCGACGGCCAATTCGCCGATCCGGCAGATTTAGTAAAATCCACGCTCACGGGGCGTAATTTCGGTTGGGCGGCCGATCAAGCGCAACAAGCAATCGCCCACATTGCCACCGTGATTCGACAGGACAACGGGATCAATACACCGGCAGACGAATATGGCTGTGACCTATCCTATGCCGTCATTTTTCTGGGAACTGCGGCGAACATACCCGCGGACTGCCAACTGCCTCCGCAATACCGGCTGGATGTGTCGAAAGCGACCGATGATCAGATCGTCGACGATATTTCTGAATTGATCGCCCAATATATGTCCGGGCTCTTGTTCAAGCAGGATGAAAACGGCAACTATTACGCCAGCCCGTTTGACGTTTTCCTGCGCATCAACCACCTGCCTCAACAATCAAAGGCGGGGGAAAGCGACCAGGCATTTAACCAGCGGTTGAGTCTGGCGGTCCAGGCCTTGTCGAATCCGATCTATGTCGATGGAACCTACGGAAACTTTCAGTACCACGCGCAGCCCTTTGCCTTTGGTCCCACTGAACTCGCTGGGCTGAAGATTTTTCTGAGTGTCGCTCCGGCAGCTACCGACGGTTCCCAGCACGCCGGGAATTGCGCGGCCTGCCATACAGCGCCGAACTTCACGGACTTCCGTTTCCACAACACAGGCGTCTCGCAAGAAGAATACGACGCGGCGAACGGCGCCGGGGCATTCGCGACGCTCGCCATTCCGACGCTTGCCGTGCGGAATCAAAACTTCGATCAATACATGCCTGTTTCGGCGAACCATCCCTTTGCCACCGAAGCGTTTCGCCACGCTGCCGTCGCCGGCAGCCTGCAATATGCGGATCTCGGACTATGGAACGTTTATCAAAATCCGGACATTCCGAATCCGCAAACGCAGCTCCAATCGGTGATTTGCGCGATTGCGGCGAATTGCGCGGTCGATCAGGGCCTCGCGTCCACAATTGCCCAGTTCAAGACGCCCACGCTGAGGGATCTCGAGGACTCGGCGCCGTATTTTCACAATGGCAGCAAACTGAGGTTCAGCGATGTCGTGCAGTTCTACATCAACAGTTCGCAACTGGCCCGGCAGGGATTGCTCCGAAATCCGCCGCCGGAGTTTCGGGGCATGTCTCTCAGCCAGAGCGACGTCGACGCGCTGGTCGCCTTCCTGGCTTCTCTGACAGAGGACTACGACGACGCTTAAGTCTGGCGAAGGCTGGTGCAAGGGTGCTCCCAGAGAACTCTACAATTTCGAATGGATTGCCGGAGCCCCACCCTGTGGCGAAAGCTTGCGTCGCCCGGCCCCGGCTCTTCCCCTAGCCGGGCCGCCAAGTCCCTCACTCGCTTTGGACTCATGCGACGACTCACCTTTGCTGCGGGTTAGGATGAACCTTTCCAATTCCAGTGGGCAAAACTCCTTGACAAACTAGGGCCCCGGATGTACATTTTTGTTGCTGGACACGTGGCGATTTAGGGCAACTTGCTCCACGTAAAAAACTGCTAAAGAGTCGGACGAGCACTCAGCTAGAGTTTTTTGAGCCCTCCCCCCTCTTTGGCGCGGAGGGTTTTTCATTTTTACCCTCACCGCGCCGCTAACCTGCGACAGTTTTAGCCAGCCAAAACGAAGCAATTTTCCAAGGCGGAGCCGCGTAGCCCGCCGAAAGTCAGGAAAGCCAAATGGCCGAACATTACCAGCTTAGATGCCGTGAATGTGGTAAGCTCTGGGGCAACGTAGCCCGCTCGTTTTGCGATGAGTGCCTCTCGCCTCTCGAAGTGACGTACGATCTGGAAGCGATTCGCCCCATTTTCACTCGTAAAGACATCGAAGCCGGCCCTACGAACCTCTGGCGCTACGGCGCCCTGCTTCCCCTCCCCGAAGGGTACCAAGGCACTGTCCCGGCAGGATTTACGCCACTTGTGCAGGCCCGGCGCCTGGGCAAAAAACTCGGTACGGGCAATTTGTATCTCAAAAATGACGCAGTCTGCTTCCCCACACTCTCTTTTAAAGACCGTGTGGTGGCGACGGCGCTGGCTGCGGCGCGGCGGTTCGGATTCCAGATCGTGAGCTGCTCTTCGACCGGCAACCTGGCAAACGCCGTGGCCGCGCAGGCTGCGCGAGAGGGCTTCGACGCATGGATTTTCATCCCAGCGGACCTCGAAGCCGCGAAAGTAACCGGCACGCAGGTGTTTGGGGCAAAGCTCGTGCGTATCGCGGGCAACTACGACCAGGTGAACCGTCTTTGCTCGCAGATCGCGGAAAAATTCCGCTGGGGCTTCGTAAATGTGAACCTGCGGCCCTACTACGCGGAAGGCTCGAAGACTGTCGGCTACGAAATTGCCGAACAGCTTGGCTGGCGATTGCCGGACAACGTCGTGGTGCCGATGGCAGGCGGCTCGCTGATCACGAAAATCCGCAAGGCATTCTATGAGCTCATCGCGCTGGGTTTGGTCGAGGAAAAGAAAGTAAAGTTTTTTGGCGCGCAGGCGACTGGCTGCTCGCCGATCTCAGACGCCGTCAAACGCAAACTTGAGCAATTCGAGCCGCAAAAACCGGTGACGATTGCCCGCTCTCTCGCCATCGGGAATCCGGCCGATGGTTTCTACGCCGCGCGCGCGATTCGCGACAGCGGAGGCTGGGCCGAAGATGCCTCCGACCCCGAAATCGTCAAGGGGATTCAGCTTCTTGCCGAAACCGAGGGCATCTTCACCGAAACGGCAGGCGGTGTGACCACCTGCGTCACACAGAAATTGATCGAGCAGGGGCACATCCCGGCAAGCGAGACGACTGTCGCCTGCATCACCGGCAACGGCCTCAAGACTCTCGACGCCATCACGCAGGAATATTCGCTGACGCCCGCCATCGAGCCGCGGCTCACGGTGTTTGAATCGTTCATCAACGATCGCCTGGCGGCCGTCGTGGGAAACTAAGGCTACGAAGAGCGACAACCCCAGGACGGAGAAGAAGGCGGAGAAAAACGAGGACACAGAGAAAGCGAAGCGTGCGATCCTGTGAAGGGCGAAATGAAAATTACAGTTGAAATTCCCACGGCGCTGCGGCGGTTCACCGACGGCGTCCAAACCATCGAATGCAGTTCCGAGACGCTGCCCGACCTTTTGGGTGAAATCGAGCGGCGGTTTCCGGCGATCAGCAAGCATCTGCGGGATGATTCAGGCGCGGTCCGGCGCTTCGTAAACATTTACGTCAACGAGGAAGATATTCGCTTTCTTGGCGGCAACAGCTACAAGTTTCAAGAGGGAGACCGTGTCCTGGTCGTGCCCTCGATCGCGGGTGGGGCGCCTGCAAATGTCCGCGGATGAAGCAGATCCGGGGCAACAGCGACCGGCCGCCCAACCCGCTGCGAACTTTGGCTTGACAATTTGGGCCAGTGAATTAACCTGTAGGAGCAATGAGAGCCTCTATTCTCAAGGGAATCACGATTACCAAGCGCACGCCCACGTGTTGCCGGGCGGCGCGGACCCCCTTGGGAGCCAAGGATGTGCAAGCGCAGTAAGCAATCCTTACCAGCTCTGAGACGCGGCCCGCGAAGCGAAACGCTCGCGGGCGTTTTTGTTTGTGGGCCAAAATGTTCGGAAAGCCTCAGACAAGGCCGATCGAGAGGACGTTTAGAGGGTCACGATGAGCGCAGCAGCGCAAGAAAAAATCGACTCCGTTCAAGCTGGCGCGGAAAGCTGGAACGCCGAGCAAGTCGTCCGCTGGGGCCTCGCGGAGTTCCAGCCGAATGTGGCCATCGCGTCAAGCTTTGGCGCTGAGGACGTGGCGCTCATCGACATTGCGGCGCGGGTGCGCCCGGACATTCGCGTGTTTACGCTGGACACCGATTTTCTGTTTGCCGAAACGTATGAGCTGATCGACAAGATCGAGCAGAACTATGGGATTCGCGTCGAGCGCGTGAAATCGCTGTACACGCCCGACGAACAGGCCGCGGAATTCGAGCCGAAGCTTTGGACCATCGATCCGAACAAGTGTTGTTCGCTGCGCAAGGTCGAGCCGCTCAAGGCAAAATTGGCAGGCCTCACGGCGTGGGTGACCGGCATCCGCCGCGACCAGGCGCCGACGCGGGCGAACGCCAAGAAAATCGAGTGGGACAAGGCCTTCGGCCTGGTGAAGATGAATCCGATTGCGGACTGGACCTGGGAGAACGTTTGGGAATATATCCGCGATCACAATGTGCCTTACAATCCGCTGCACGAGCAGAATTATCCGAGCATCGGCTGCGTGCAATGCACGCGCCAGGTGCAGCCCGGAGAAGACCCGCGCGCGGGACGGTGGTCGGGATTCGCCAAGAAGGAGTGCGGGTTGCACGCGCCGGAGTGAAGACAGAAGCTAGAGGCTGGAAATAGGCACAAGAACGACACCCTGGAGTGCGAGGCGAGAGTACGAGAAGACGGTGAGTTTGTTTCCCATGTTCGTGAAGCTGGAGGGGCGGCGATGCCTTGTCATCGGCGCGGGGGCCGTGGGCGAGTCGAAGATCGAAAGCCTGCTCGCGACCGACGCTGCGGTGCGCGTCGTCGCGCCGAAAGCTGCGTCGCGCGTGCGCGAGTGGGCGCGCGAGGGCCGTGTCGAGTGGGAGGCTCGCGAATATGTCCCGGCCGATCTCGCGGGCATGTTTCTCGTGATCGCAGCGACGGGATCGCCCGCCTTGCATAAGGAAATCTATGCGGAGGCGCAAAGCCGCGGCGTTCTATGCAACGCCGTAGACGAACCGGACGAGTGTGATTTTTACTTTCCCGCTGTTGTGCGCCGGGGAGAATTGCAAATCGCGATTTCGACGGGCGGATTGAGTCCCGCGCTCGCGCAGCGTTTGCGCAAGGAACTTGAACAGCAATTCGGCCCCGAGTGGGAGGAGTGGGTCGCGCAACTGGGCCGCACGCGCGAAGAATTGCAGGGCATGCCGATGCCGCCGGAGCAGCGCAAACGCCTGCTGCACCAATACGCGAGCCTGAATCCCAAACCGCACTAGAAACGCAAAGCGGGAGAAGCGAAACGAGCATGCCGACAAAAGTCTATCTCGTAGGCGCGGGGCCGGGCGATCCGGAACTGTTGACGCGCAAGGCGTGGCGCGTTCTGCAATCGGCGAGCGTCATTCTGCACGACGATCTTGTGTCGCTGGAAATCTTGCGCGCTCTTCCGCCAACGGCCCAGCTCGTGAACGTGGGAAAGCGCTGCGGCGCAAAGGGCATCTCGCAAGCGGAGATCAACGATTTGATGGTGCAACTCGCGCGCGAAGGAAAAATCGTCGCGCGCCTCAAGAATGGCGATCCGCTGCTTTTCGGCCGCGCCGGCGAAGAGATCGAAGCGCTGCGCCGCGCGAGGATCAAGTTTGAGGTAATTCCGGGAGTCACGGCTGCGCTCGGAGCCGCGGCTGCAGCGGGCATTTCGCTCACCGACCGGCGGCATGCTTCGCGTGTCGTGTTTGTTACCGCGCACCGCGAAGGTGGAACGGGGCTAACGAACGAGCGGCACGTGGCTGCGGACACAACCTACGTGATCTATATGCCCGGCAGCCGCTACGCCGCGCTTGCCGCGGAATTGCAAGTTGCCGGAATCGGCGCGGAGATTCCGTGCGTCGTGATTTCGTGCGCAACCACCAAGGACGAGGCGATCGTTTGCACCACCGTCGCGCACTTGCCCGAGTGCCCGGCAGCCGCATCGCCGTCCCTTATCGTGGTAGGCGCCGTTGCGGGCGCTTCGACGCGCGCAAGCGCGGACAACGAAGAATTGTCGAGCGAGCTTCGCGAAGAAATTCTGGAACTCGCGTTGCAGCATCCATTCCATGATTTCGAGGAGAGCGGCAGTGCCGAATAGTCGAGTGCGGGTTGGAATTCTAGGCGCGACCGGGATGGTCGGCCAAAGGTTCGTGCAGTTGCTCGAGCACCATCCGGAATTCGAGATCACGGCCCTCGCCGCGTCGGATCGCTCGCAGGGAAAATCGTACGGCGAGGCCTGTACGTGGCGGCTGGTGGGCGACATGCCGGCCTTCGTGAAATCGATGGTCGTGCAGCCGCCGCAGCCGCCGCTCGATTGCGACGTTGTGGTGTCGAGTTTGCCCTCCGATGTGGCGCGCGCCTCCGAAGAAGCCTTCGCGCGGGCTGGTTACCCAGTCATCAGCAATGCTTCCTCATTTCGCATGGATGAAGATGTTCCCCTTCTGATTCCTGAAATTAACGCCGATCACCTGAACGCGATCAACCGGCAGAAAACAAATCGGGGCTTTTCGAGCGGCTATCTCGTCACGAATCCCAATTGCTCGACCATCATTATGGCGCTCGCGCTTGCGCCGCTTCACGCGACGTTCGGCATCGAGTCCGTGATCGCGACGACACTGCAAGCCGTCTCCGGAGCGGGCTATCCCGGCGTGCCGTCGCTGGACGTCGTGGACAACGTACTGCCCTTCATCGACGGCGAAGAGCCGAAGATGGAGCGCGAGACGCGGAAAATTCTAGGGCGCCTCGAAGGCAGCGTGTTTGAAGATGCGCCGTTCGCCGTGAGCGCGCAGTGCCATCGCGTGAACGTCGCCGACGGTCACATGGTGGCCGTGCGCGTGAAGCTTGCCAGGCGCGCCTCGATCGAAGCGGTTCGCGAGACGCTTTCGTCGTACCGATCGGTCCCGCAGGAGCTGAAACTGCACACGGCTCCCAAGCATCCGGTCCTCGTGCGCGACGAAAAAGACCGTCCCCAGCCGCGCATGGACCGCGATGCGGGAGGCGGCATGAGCGTCACCGTAGGACGACTTTTTCCGGACAACGTACTTGACTACCGATTCGTTGTGCTTGGCCACAACACCATTCGCGGCGCGGCCGGCGCGGCCATTCTGAACGCCGAGCTGCTGCGGGCGCGTGGCCTGCTTGGCGGAAAAGCCGGCCAGGAAAGACGCGCCCCGACCGAAGCGAGGGTGCGATGAGCCGCCCGATCCAAGTGATGAAATTCGGGGGCACGTCGGTCGGCGACGCAAACCGAATCCGCAGCGCGGCGGCGATTGCAGCGGAAGCGTCCAAGGAACGGGCGATCGTCGTGGTGGTATCCGCGATGTCCGGGGTGACGAATACACTGATTGCGGCGGCGGGTAAGGCAACCGGCGGCAACGAAGCCGCCGCCGAGGCGCTGGCGAAGGCGCTGCAGGAAAAGCATCACGAAGCCGTCGGAAAACTGATCTCTGACATCGAGAGGCGGCGGGAACTGCTCGCCGAAATCGACGCACTGATTGAGCGCGCGGCAAATTATTGCCGCGGCTGCGCGTTGCTCGGAGAGCTTTCGCCCCGCGCGCTCGACGTCATCGCCGGGACAGGCGAACGGCTGACTGCGAGAATCACTGCTGCCGTGCTACGCGAGATGGGGTACGCGGGAGAGGCGTTTGACGCAACCGATTTGATCGTGACGGACGACGTTCACGGCGGCGCACGGCCGCTCACGGGACCGACGCGAAAGAAGACCCAGGAAGCGCTCTCCTCCGTGATCGAGGCGGGCGGCATTCCCGTCGTGACGGGCTACATTGCCGCGACGGCTAAGGGCATTCCCACAACGCTCGGCCGCGGTGGGTCAGACTATTCGGCCACGATTTTGGGCGCGGCGCTCGACGCGAGTGAAATCGTGATCTGGACGGACGTGGATGGCGTGCTGACGGCGGACCCGCGCATGGTTCCGGACGCGGCGATACTCGACGAAGTTTCCTATGCCGAAGCGGGCGAGCTCGCTTTCTTCGGAGCGAAGGTGCTGCATCCGATGACCTTGCGCCCAGTGATCCAAAGCGGCATCCCCGTGTGGATTCGCAACAGTTTTCGGGCGGACCTCGCGGGAACTAAGATCACGCACTCGGTGCGGCCTGCGCCGCAAGGCGTGAAGGCCGTGACGGCGACGCGTGATGTCGCCATGATCGCGGTCGCGGGTCCCGGCATCATCGGCGTTCCGGACATTGCGGCGCGAATCTTTGCGGCAACAGCTTCGGTTCGGGCCAATATCGTGATGATTTCGCAGTCTTCCTCCCAGGACAGCATTTGCTTCGTGGTCCAGGCCTCGGACGCGGCGCGCACGGAAAAGGCCCTGCGGGACGCGCTGTACGAGGACGTGCATCAGCACGACATTGAACACGTCAAGGTGAATCGCAACGTGGCCGTCGTCGCGGCCGTTGGCGAGAACATGGCCGGAACGCCGGGCATCGCGGGCCGCGTCTTCAGCACGATGGGAACGGAAGGAATCAACATCATCGCCATCGCGCAGGGCTCATCCGAATACAACATTTCCTTTCTTGTGGAATCGAGCGGGATGGAAAAAGCGGTGAAAGCCTTGCATCAGGTTTTTGGTCTCGGCCCGCAGGAAAAAGGCGACAAGGCACGCACCATTGCGCAGGTAACGTCCTAGACGACTTCACCGCGCGGATCGCTTGTCCGTCACAATTTGACCGGGCGGCCCGCGCTATCGAATTCGTATTCCTCGATTTCTTCGGCGAACAAAAAAATGGTTGGCCCGCCGGTCGAGAGTTGAACTGCATGCTGGGCGGTCCGCATGGCCCCCTCCGTGCCCATGCACGCGTCCAGCGCTTCCTGCGAAGGAAAGTGAAGCTCGGCGATTCTGTAAAATGGGGGCGGCTCCCCGGGCCTTCCTTGAAATTTAGCGAGAAATATTTTGGTCGTCCCCTTTAGATTCTGGAATGCCATCGGCATGTGCTCTTCAAAATAAGCCTTTTCGAATGCTTTCGGGTCCTTTGGATGCGGATAAAGCGCGATGGCACGGATTTTGGCCATGGATTCTCCTTTTTGAAGAACGTCTTTACACAGAACGACCGCGCGACGCCCGCTCCTGGCGAGCGGTTAACTCGCGGGCATAACGGAAACACCAGACGATGGTTCTCCGGTACAGCCTCACTTATGGCAACGTAAATTCGAATAACTCATCCGATGTGGGCGCGCCTCCGCAGCCGATCGAGCCGCCGGCCAAATAGACGTGCTGCCCGACCGCGCCACCGCCGAAGCCATTCCGTTGCTCGGGAATTGGAGCTAAAGTTTCCCACTTGTCGGTTTTTGGATTATAGGCTTCGTTCTCGGTGAAACCCACGCCGCCTCCGCCAGGCTTTGGGCTCCGGCACTCGCCTCCGACGTACAGAATGAGCCCGTGATAGAAAGCGATCGCGCCGCCGCTGCGCGCGGTAGGAAGCGGCGCAGCCGACTTCCACGAATCGGTTTTCGGATCGTAGACATCGTGAAGCGTTACGAGGTCTGTTCCCTCGGCGGTGCGGCCGCCGATGACGTGAATTTTGCCGTCCACGACAATCACGCCCGCATGGTCGCGCGCGGTGGGAAGCGGCGCGGCATTGCTCCACTTTTTCGTCGCCGGATCATAGACCTCATGAATATTGACAGTCGCTTTGTCGAGCCCGCGCCCGCCGATGGCATGGAGTTTGCCGTCGACAAAGGCCGTCCCGACGGAAGCGCGCGGGCTGCTCAGCGGCGGAAGGGCGCTCCATTTGTTGCCGGCGATGTCGTATTCAAACGCTATGTTCATGGCGCCGGTATGAGGAACGGCGGTGAAGCCGCCAAGCAGAAAAATTTTTCCATTGGCGGCGGCGATGCCTGGATGGCTCGTCTCGTGAGGAATGGGCGCGAGATCGGTCCAGCGATTGGTGGCGGGATCGTACCGGGTATTCAGCGTCGTGGCGGGCCTTCCGTTCGATTCGCCGCCGATAATATAAATTTTGCCGCCTGTCGAAACCGCGCCCACCTCAAAGCGCTTGGTCGGCAGGGGCGCTTTTGTGGTCCAGGTTCCCTTTGAGGAAGCGGATTGCGATCGTACGAGCGCCGCACCGGACAAGGCCGCAAACAGCAAGCAGGCCATCGCCATCACGCGCCACGCGTGCTTTCGTGAAAACAGTTTCATCATAGCCTCCGTTTTTTCGCAACGGATGATATCACTCCCGAACCGTTTGCAGTTTGGATTCAGAGGCGTGTAAACATCGCCGCGCCGGGATCACCGGAGCGCGCCAGTTTCGCGCGGCCGTTGGCGGCCAGATGTTCCAGGATCAGTTGAACGCTCTCCGCGGAGGGTGTGGCAGCGATGGCCGCGGCAATTTGATCGGCCGACTGTGGAGCACTTGAAAGCGCTGCGCTGACTTTCGCTTGCAGGCTCAGGACGGCCGCCGCGGCTTTCTTTCCTGCTTCCACGCCGGGCTGGTGATAGGCGTTGATGTGAATCAGGGAGGCGTAGAGCCCCACCGCGCGCTCGAACAGAGCGATGAGCGCACCAATCGTGCGCGCGTCCGCGCGGCGGACCGTGATCGTCATCGACTCGCGCCCGTTGCCATACAGCGCCTCCCGCGTGCCGACGAGAAATCCGTGCAGATAATCGCCCGCCGTGACGCCGGGCTCAACTTCTATCTGCGAGCCGCCGGATTCGAGGACGCGCACGAACGTGACAAAGAAATTGTTTACGCCGTCCCGCAACTGCTGCACAAACGCGTGCTGATCGGTGGACCCTTTATTGCCGTACACCGCGATCCCCTGTTCCACAGGCTTTCCGTCGAGATCGAGCTGCTTCCCAAGAGACTCCATCACAAGCTGCTGCAGGTAGCGGCTGAAGAGGAGCAGCCGGTCTTTGTACGGAAGGACGACCATGTCCTTTTTTCCCTTGCCGTCGGTCGCGACGTACCACATGAGGGCCATGAGCGCGGCGGGATTACGGCGCGTCTCATGGACGCGCGTGGCGGCATCGCAGGCATCGGCGCCGGCCAGCATGGCGCCGATGTCGATTCCCTGCAAGGCTGCGGGCACTAGGCCCACGGCTGAGAGTTCACTGGTACGGCCGCCGACCCAATCGAACATCGGGAAGCGCGCGAGCCACGACTCCGAAAGGGCAAGCTTGTCGAGGTGCGAGCCCGCCATGGTAATCGCGACGGCATGCCGCGCGAAATTCAGATTGGCCGCGCGGTATGCCTCGGCAACGAGGACCATCCCATTGCGCGTGTCGGGCGTGCCGCCGCTTTTGCTCGTGACCAAAACAAGCGTTTCCGGCATAACCCCTTTCAGCGATTCGAGCATGCGCGCGATGCCGTCTGGGTCGGTATTGTCGATGAAGTGCATCTTCATCCGGTCGCCCGAAGGATTTCCGAGCGCATCGCCGGCAAACATCGGGCCCAGGGCCGAACCGCCAATGCCGATGGCGAGGACTTGCGTGAATCGCGCCGCCGTGGGCGGCTTGACCTTCCCGGCGTGGACATCGGCAGCAAATTGTCGAATCGATTCGAGAGTGCCGGTGATTTCCCGAGCGATTTCCTTCGTGGGGGCAAGCTGGGGCGCGCGCAGCCAGTAGTGTCCCACCATGCGCCGCTCGTCGGGATTGGCGATCGCGCCGCTTTCGAGCGCGTCCATGTCCTTGAAAGCCCTTTGCATCGAGGCTTCCTTGGATGCGAGGAACGCGTCGTCGAAATGCATCCGGCTGATGTCAAGCGAGATGTCCAGCGACTCCACACGGCAGAAATACTGACGGTAGCGCTTCCAAAGCTCGGCTGCGTCCATGCGTCCCCCAGGATGCGGCTGTTGTGCTGCTGTGGTTGTCATCGTTTCGCCGACTGAATCTGCTGTTTTGCCGCGGCGACGACGTTCTCGACAGTGAATCCAAAGTGCTTCTGAAGCGCCTTGATCGGCGCGGAGGCTCCGAAGCTGTGCATTCCGATGCTACGGCCCGACATACCCACATAACGCTCCCAGCCAAATGTGGACGCCATTTCGACCGAAACGCGCGCCTTGACCTCGGGCGGCAAAACGGAATCGCGGTAAGACTGATCCTGCCGCGCGAAAAGCTCCCAGGAAGGCATGCTGACGACGCGCGCTTGAATTCCCTCCTTCGAAAGCTGCTCGAAAGCCTCAACGCAGAGGGACACTTCGCTACCGGTGGCGAGCAAAAGCACATCGGGCTGCGCACCGGGGTTTTGCGCCAGCACATAGGCCCCGCGCGCGAGACCGGATGCGGGGGCGTAACGTGCGCGGTCGAACGTAGGAAGGGCTTGGCGCGTCAGCACAAGCAATGCCGGCTCGTGCTGAAACTGCATGACAACTTTCCACGCTTCAACCACTTCGTTGGCGTCCGCCGGACGCAAAGTAACGAATCCGGGGGTCGCGCGCGCGATCGCCAGGTGCTCGATCGGCTGGTGCGTCGGGCCGTCTTCGCCGACGCCGAGCGAATCGTGCGTCAGAACATAGATCACCGGAATGCCCATGATGGCGCTCAAGCGCATGCCGCCGCGCATGTAATCGGTGAATACGAAAAACGTGGCCCCGAACGGACGCACTTTCGCCAGGCTCATACCGTTGACGATCGCGGCCATCGCGTGTTCGCGAATCCCGAAATGTAAATTGCGAAGCCCGTACAATCCAGCTTGAAATCCGGTGGCCGACTCGAAGGTGAAGAGCGTCTTGGTCGAGGGCGCGAGATCGGCCGAGCCCCCAATGAGCCATGGAACGTTTTTTCCAAGGGCGTTTTCGACTTTGCCCGACGAGTCCCGCGTGGCGAGACCCTTGGCGTCGGCGGGAAACGAGGGCAAATCCTTGTCCCATCCGTCAGGAAGCTGCCGGTGCTCCATGCGTGAAATTTCGCCGGCCAACTCGGGATGTTTGGCCCCATATTCCGCAAATTGCTTGGACCATTGGTCGCGGTCTTTCTTGCCTCGAGCGCCGATTCCCTTGCTGAAATGTTCGTACACGCCGTCCGGAATCAGAAATTTGGCGTCCTCGGGCCAGCCATAGACGCGTTTGGTCAGCTTGACTTCTTCTTCGCCGAGCGCCTCGCCGTGCGCGGCGGCGCTGTCCTGCTTGTGAGGAGAACCCCAACCGATATGGCTGTTCACGATGATGATCGTGGGACAATCGTTTGTTTGGAGGAACACGCGGAACGCCGCGCGAATCATATCCAGATCGTTCGCGTCGGTGACGTGGGCGACATTCCAGCCGTAGGCGGCAAACCGGGCGGCTGTGTCCTCGGAAAATGCGAGCGGCGTGCCGCCCTCGATGGTGATCCGGTTGCTGTCGTAGATCCAGCACAGGTTCGAGAGTTTCAGGTGCCCGGCAAGAGACGCGGCTTCGCTCGTGATACCCTCCATCATGCAACCGTCGCCCGCCAGCGCGTAGACGTTGAAATTGTAGAGGTCTTCAAAGCCCGGCTGGTTATAACGCGAGGCAAGCCAACGCCCGGCCATCGCCATGCCCACGCTGTTGGCGGCACCCTGGCCCAGGGGACCGGTCGTCGTTTCGACGCCCGTCGTCAAATGCGATTCCGGATGGCCGGCGCAGCGGCTGCCGAGCTGCCGAAAATTCTTGATGTCTTCGAGCCGCACGGCCGGACCGTCGAGAATTTCTAGATTTTTCCCGGCTTCCCTCACACCCGCAAGATGCAGTACGGAGTAAAGAAGCATGGAAGCGTGGCCCGCAGACAGAACGAATCGGTCGCGGTTGGGCCATAGCGGATCGGCGGGATCGTACCGCAAAAATTCCTGCCATAGGCAGTAGGCGAGAGGCGCCATCGCCATTGGCGTGCCGGGATGCCCGGAATTGGCGGCCTGCACGGCATCCATCGAGAGCGTGCGGATGGTGTTGATGCAAAGCATTTCGATCGGGGTGGCGGCGTTATGAATGGAAGCACTCGTGTCGGTCACGCTCATCCTCGCTCCTCGGCCCTCGCGCAAGATGGAGAATCGTCCCGGAGCATTCGGGCCACTCGCACTACTTTAGCCCAAAGCGCGGATTGGACGAAATGCAGAATCACCGGAGGAGAAATGCGTCTAGTCAAAATGAACTGCCGGCGCTACAATCCGCAACTATCATGAATCAATCCACATCGAACGCCCGGCGTGAGTTTCTCAAATTTCTGGCCGCAAGCCCTTACGTTGCGGCGCTAGGTGGAGTCGCCGCCTTTATGGAGCAGCGGGGTCTCGCGCAGAGCTTTGCGGCGGCCACCGACGTGATTGGCAGCCCGGCTGAAGCCCTGGATGTTTTTGATTTTGAAGAGGCGGCCCACCGCAAGGTCCTGCAGGGCCATTGGGCCTACATGGCGAGCGGCGTCGATGACGACGCGACGCTCCGCGCAAATCGCCAGGGATTTCAGCACGTGGAGCTGCGTCCGCGTCGCTTGCGTGACGCGACAAAAGTGGACATGCACGTGGACCTGTTCGGCACCACGTACGAAAGTCCCATTTTCCTGTGCCCGACAGGCGGCGAACGGTCTTTCTTTCCCGACGGCGAACTATCCGTTGCACGCGCTGCCAAGGCGCGTGGCACGCTGCAGATTCTGTCGACGGCGACTTCATCGCCTCTCGAAGAAGTCAATAAGGCCCTCGGCCGCCCGGTCTGGTATCAACTTTACGCCCCAAGCGCCTGGGAGGCCTGCGAGAAGATTTTACAGCGAGTGGAAGCGGCGGGATGCCCGGCCATTGCCCTTACCGTGGACAACACCACGGGCCGCAACAGCGAGACGTACCTTCGCACGCGTGGAAAGGACCTGCATGCGTGCCTCACCTGCCACGAGACGCCATCGGGACCGTCGATCAAAGAGCGTCCGATGTATGAGGGGATCGATATGACGAACGTGCTCATGATCAACCCTTCGATGGACTGGGCCTTTGTCGACCGCATCCGAAAATTCTGGAAAGGGAAATTCATTATCAAGGGGATCGATACGCGCGAGGACGCGCGGCTCTGCCTCGATCATGGGCTCGACGGCATCCTCGTATCGAATCACGGCGGCCGCGCCACGGAAACCTCGCGCGCCACGATCGAGGCGCTGCCGGAAGTCGTGGCCGAAGTCGGCGGACAGATTCCCGTATTCGTCGATGGCGGATTTCGCCGCGGCACGGACGTGTTCAAGGCCCTCGCGTTGGGTGCGAAAGGCGTTGGAATCGGGCGCCCGTTCCTGTGGGGTTTGGGAGCTTTCGGTCAGGCGGGCGTCGATCGCGTCATCGAAATCATGCAGGGCGAACTGAAATTGGTGATGGGCAATTGCGGCACCCGGACAGTGGCCGACATCACCCGTTCCTATGTTGCTACGCCCGATTGGAAGAGTTAACGGCGCAGAACCTCAGCCCCGACGATCCCACGTTCTATGCGCGACGAGAACACTCGTTGCGACCTATCGCGTGCGCCCGCCAGACCCGCCGGGAAGGCGATCCCCTACCGAGGAGGATCCATGACGGACCTAATTTCTCGAAGAAAATTTGCGGGCGGCCTCGCGGCTGCCAGCGGAATCCTGTTGCTCGGCCGCCGCGTGCGAGCAGCCGATTTCGAATTGCGCCAATACCATAACCAAACGGTTGATAGTCCGCTGCACAAGCGTCTCACGGAACTGTGGGACGCGGTTAAGACGGAAACAAACGGCCGGGTGCAAGTCCAAACCTTCGCGGAAAATAATCAGTTGCCGGGGGGAGATCCTGCCGCGCTGAACATGGTGGTCAACGGCGAACTCGATTTCTTCACGCTCAATGGCGGCTCGATTGGAAATCTTGTGCCGGCGACAAATGTGCAGGGAATTCTTTTCGCGTTTCGCACCCCGGACCAGGTCTTCGGAGCGCTGGACGGCAACCTGGGCGATTACCTGCGCGAAGAGATGAAATCCAAAGGGCTCTACGCTGTTCCGAAAGGTTGTTTCGACAACGGGTTCCACCAGATCACTTGCTCGACAAAGCCAATCCGCACTGTGAACGATTTGCAGGGGCTGAAGATTCGTACCCCGGATGCGCCTATTTATGTAGAAGCCTGGAAGGCCTTGGGCGCTTCACCGGTCGTGGCCAATCTGAACAAGCTTTACGAAACCTTGAAGAGCGGCGCTGCCGAGGCCCAAACCAATCCGCTTGCCACGGCGGAGTTTTTGAAACTCTACGAAGTGCAGAAGTATGTGAGCTTGACGAGTCACGGCTGGTCGGGATTCAATTTGCTCGCAAACCGGAAGCTGTGGGAACGCTTTCCCTCCGACGTGCAAACGATCATCGAGCGCAACGCCGAGAAATACGTGCGCCTGCAGCGAGCCGACCACAGCGCCCTCAACGCCCAACTTCGCGTCAAGCTCGCCGAGCAGGGCATGACATTCAACGAAGCCGATACATCCTCATTCCGTGCGCGTCTTAGTCCCTACTATGCCCGGTGGAAAGAGACCGTTGGCGATCGTGCGTGGAGTCTCCTCGAAGCGCACGTCGGCACGCTTGCTTGACATTCCTGGAAAAGCGCTCATTCGAACCAGGCCTTTCACTTGTCGCCAGAGCATGCTCGCGGGGGCTCAAGTCGCTGTCCCGGGTGCGTCGCGCGAGCCGGAAGGAAAACGGTCGGTAGGCGTTACATCACGGTAAGCGTCACGGTGATGCTGTGCGAGACCCCTCCGGAAGTCGCCGTAACGACGAGCGGATAGGTGCCTGCAGGAGTGCCTGTCGCGGGATTGAGCGGGACTGGAGGGCTTACGGTTCCAATACCATTTCCCACATCGATTCCCCCGCCGCTGCACGCAACCATGCCCGCAGTAACAATCAATAAAGCGGCGAGAAGAAGCTGCGGCACCGGGTGTCTGATCGGCGCGCAAGAAGCCCGGAGCACAATTCCCGCAAGAGCCAGCGCCGCGCCTGCCAAAGCCAGAAAAAGCCAATTCGCCGGACCAGATCCGCGCGGGAAATTGATTACGAATGCCGCCGAGTGCGGCGTCGTGGTAATGAAAAGCGTTACGGTTTGTGGCGAGGCGCCCGGAGTGATCGTCGCCGACGGAGAGAAGGACGCGCTTGCGCCGGCGGGCAACTGCGTGACGACGCTAAACGTCACGGGGCTCGAAAACGTGCCGTTCGACGGCGCGACGGCCAGCGTAAACGAATCCGTCTGGCCCGCCTCGACGGGCGTTTCGAGGGTTGGCGGGGTGATCGTGTAGTCGGCCACGGCAAACGTGATCGCGACCGTTGTGCCGCCGCCCGGTGGAGGATTCGAAACCGTGATGTTGAGAGTTGCGCCCGCCGCAAGGTCGCTGGGAAGCAAGGTCGCCTGCAACAGCGTGGAGCTTATGTAGGTCGTAATCCGCGAACTGCCGTTCACAAGAACGACAGAGCCCGGTGTGAAACCCGATCCGCTGACGCTCAAAGTGAGCGCGTTGCTGCCGGCGGGAAGGCTCGGCGGCGCTACAGAACCTCCCGTCGGCGATGGATTGTTCACCGTAAACGTGGTTAGAACGGAAACTACTCCGCCAGGGTTCGTCACGATCACGTAAGGATTTCCCGCAATCGCAATCGCGCTCGCGGGAATCGCGGCTTGCAATTCGGTCGAACTGACAAACGTTGTCGTGACGTTGTTCAAATTGAAACTCACTTGCGAGCCTTGCACGAAACCGTTTCCGGACAGTGTGAGAGTGAACGCCGGCCCTCCCGCGGTGGCGCTCGCCGGAGATAAATTTCCAACCGTGGGCTGCACATTGGCCGGAAGGATCGTCAGCGTGGCGGGGTCGGAAATTCCGCCGCCGGTTTCGCTGCTCGGAGGATTCGTCACCACAATCGCGGCGGTCCCCTGGGTCGGAATGTCGGTGGCCAGAATCGCCGCCGTGAGTTGCGCGGGGCTCACATAGATCGTGGAACGGGCAGCGCCGTTGAAACTCACGACGGAACTCGTTACGAAATTCGAGCCGTTCACGGTCAAGTTGAATGCGTTTGCGCCGGCCACAACGCTCGAGGGACTGAGAGACGAAATGACCGGCGTCGGATTGAAAACGTTAAATTCGACCGAGGTGGAAGCGCCGCCGCCGGGCAGCGGATTGAACACGAAGACCACTCCGGTGCCCCCATCGGCGATGTCACTGGTGAGAATGTCCGCATTCAGCTCATTCGAGTTCACAAATGCCGTGTTCCGCGCGCGTCCCCCAAAGTAAACCGTTGCGCCCTGCACGAAATTCGAGCCAATCACTTGCAGCGTGAACCCGGCGCCACCGGCCGTCGCCGACGACGGCGAAAGCGTCGAAATCAGGGGCACAGGATTCGATGTGGCCGGCCCTGCATAGGCAATTGCCAAGCGGTTCCCTTCCGTGTCAAACGCCGCTGAATCCGTCCAGGCCGTCGCGGGAAATGGGGTAAGGACCCCGGAAGAAGAATTGACGGAGTAACCGAGGATCGTTGCGGAGCTGTCATACGTTCCAGGCACATAGCGCGTGGACGCAGCGTAGGTGAACCGCCCCGTGGGATCCACGATCACAGAGATCGCGTTTATTCCCGCCGCGAATGGTGACCCGACGACACCCGTCAAAGCCCCGGTTTTCGAATCGATCGTGAAGGCCGAAATCGTCCCGGCATAGTCGCTTGCAGATCCCGTGATCTGGTACGGAGACCCGGCATTGACTACGTAAAGGAATTTCCCGGACGGATCAGAGGCCAACTGAAAAGAGTTCTCGCCAATCTCATATGGCGATCCAGTCACTTCATTGAGGAGCCCCGTATTGGGATCGATTGTAAATCCGTCTGCGTAATTTGTCGGAAGACTGAACACGCCCGCCGAATACAAAAATTGACTGCCCGGGGCAATGATCGACTGGCCCACCAAAAGAGATGCTGGTTGAACCGTTCCCACCTGCGTGAGCAATCCGCTATTCACGTCTACCGTACAAATCAGGATCTCGTCGGCCGCTCCGTCGATCGGTTCTTCGCCGAGGTACGCGTAGTTTCCTATCGGGTCGAAAGTAATCGATTGAATTGCAGCCGGCTCGGAGATGGGCGAGCCGGCTGCCGCCGTTAAAACCCCCGTCGCGCTGTCTATTGTATAGATATCAATATTTGACGTCGTGGTTTCCTGGTTGATCGTAAACGAATAGACATAAAGAAAACGTCCGGTGGGATCGATCGCGATCAGACCAGGCTCATTTTCGAGCGGAAAGGGTGAGCCGGGGATCTGCGTGAGCGCTCCAGTCGAACCATTTACGGAAAATGCGGTGATGTCGTTGGAGCCGCGATTGATGACGTACACGAACCTGCCGCTGGGATCGACAACGAGGTTCGCGGGATCGAGCCCGGCGGTGAAGGGCGACCCGGGAACCTCGGTCAAGGCTCCCGTTGAGGCGTTCACGCTGAACACATGAAGCGCCCCGTTCGGCGCTCCCTGATCGACGAGAGAATACAGATAGATCGGGCGGCTCGTTTGAGCCGCGAGCGGCAGGCCAAACGCCGAGAGAACAACTATACCGATCAGAGCCGGAAGGATGGTACGCACGAGTACACCCGCTTCAATCGCCAGCGCCGCTCGAGACCAACGCCCGCCGCTGACACGGGAAAAATCCCATCAGTCAAGGCGACCCAAGACCGCACGCCCCAGACCGGTCCGAGGATGTCCAATTTCATCCTGCATACGACTTCTTAAAATCCAGCGCGAAGAAAAAACGGACTCCCCACGCGGGCAATACTACTGGATTACGTCATTGCTTGACAACCGAAAAGTCACGAAACATGACTTCCGGCAGTCGGGCGGAACTGCGATAGCCTCCGTGGTCAGCGAGCCGTGTCAAACTCGCTCGAATGGAATTCAAACGAGGCCCCGCGGTGCGCCAAAAGATAGAACACGCTGTGGCCACCCGGGTAGAGGTGGAACTCGTGGGGGATTTTGAGGGAGTCGAGTGTCTCGTGCAGCTCGCTCGCGCCAAGATAGAAACCGAATGAATCTTCTGTCCCGCAATCGAAGTAGATCTTCAGTTTCATGAGTGAGGTGGCATTTTTTCGCGCGAGCACGAAAGGGCTATTCAGTTCCCAGAATGTCCGGTCGATCGGATTACCGAACACCTTCGCCAGCAGCTCCGCCGCGAGATCCCCGGACGACGCTCCGGCGCCTACACCCTGGGGCGGGCGCCGCATGAGCGCGGCGCTGTGCGCGCTGACCGCACCAAACAATTCCGGGTGCGCAAACGCCATGCGGAGAGCTCCGTAGCCGCCCATGGAAAAGCCCGTAATTCCCCGCGATGCACGGCCGGCGCGCACACGATAGGAACGCTCAATCAAGGGAATAAATTCGCGCAGGAAAAAATCGCTATATGGAGTTTTGCCGTCCCGCGAATTGATATAAAACGTATCCCATCCGTCCGGGGCCGCGACCAGAAATTCTCCCACCTGGTTCGCACGCCGCAAATCCTGCAAGGCGGTCCACTCCCCGTCGACGGCCATCGACTGCTCGTTCCCTCCGAGGCCGTGCAGTAAATATAGGACCGGATATTTTTTGGTTTTCGCGCTCGTTGCGGAATAGCCGGCCGGCAAGAAGACACAATACCGGACAGGCGCACGAAGAATGGCGCTCTGCAATACACGGCAGTCCGCGCGGTCTTGCGCACGTACGCCGATCGCGGCCAAAGATGCCAAACCTAAAATCGCAATGGCACAGCGAACGCGGCGAGGCTGAAGGAAGCAGGGCATAAATCCGAAGTGAATATTGTAGGGACGCCTTCCCATTGGAGCAAGAGGACTTGACCATTTCCTATTTTGCAGCCGTCTTACGGAATCCTTACAACACGTCCACGACTTCCTAACCTGAAAGAAAGCACGATGCCTTCATGAGTTGGGCCACACGAATAGGTCGGATTCTCGCGAAAAGTAAAAAGACATACCGCGCGGTGTGGCAGCCAAGCTCTGGAAGAAGCATCCAGGCGCGGCTTGCGAAAGAAGCCACTGTAGTACGGCTTCCCGAATCATCATGCACGTGACGATGAATTCGGCAAAGCCCGTGCTGGCACTGTAAGGAGCTCCGATGGCCGTAAAAGTATTCCTCCTGCTGAATGGCATGGGCGTCGTCTTTCTCGTGTATGTGCTGGCGAACTTCTGGCGGGAGGGGCGTCGCCCCGCAAGCGGCACTCAATCGCCCGCAAAGGAATTGGAGAGCCGCGAGAAGATCGAGGTAGTCGTTGTGACGCTTCCGATTTCCCAAGGCGCGCAGGGTGGGCTTTCCGTGATTCCGTTGCAGGCACGGGGCAGCTTCGGCGCCCGGCCAGACCGGCAGGCCGGCGCGCGCGGCGTCGTGGAGATGCCGGTGAAACGGATTTCCAGTCGGTGAAGGTGACAAACCAGGCGGCACGGACTAGGATTTCGGCAAAGGAAGAACCTCGATGCTCGATACGATCTATGTAATTTCGACACTAGTATTTTTCGCGTTGTCCGTCTTGTATGTGAAATTCTGCGATGAACTGAGGTAAACGAAATGCTCGACACGATTGTTTCTCTCGCTGTGTGCGGGGCACTGCTTGTCTATCTTGTGTACGCGATGCTGCGTCCGGAAAAGTTCTGACCATGACAAACACCGGCTGGTTCCAAATCCTTCTTTTTTTGCTGGTCGTGCTGGCGCTCACGAAGCCGCTGGGCGTGTTCATGGCGCGTGTCTTCGACCGGCAGAAGACCTTTCTCGACCCGTTGCTCCGTCCGATCGAGAAATTGCTCTACCGGCTGACCGGCGTGGATGAAACCAAGGAGATGCGCTGGACCGAGTATGCGGGTTCCATGCTGATCTTCAGCGGTATCACCATGGCTCTGCTGTATCTCATTGAACGCGCGCAAAGTCACTTGCCGCTCAACCCCCAAAAGCTGTCCGCCGTGGCACCGGACCTCGCGTTTAACACCGCGGCTTCGTTTACGACCAACACGAACTGGCAGGCCTACGTGCCGGAAACCACGATGTCGTACCTGACACAAATGGCCGGCCTTGCGTATCACAATTTTATCTCCGCCGCGGTGGGCATCGCGCTTGCGATTGCAGTCGTTCGCGGAATCGCGCGGCGCGAACAGAACACGATTGGGAACTTCTGGGTGGACATGGTCCGGGCGACGCTGTGGGTGCTGATGCCCGCGTGCATACTGGGCGCGCTGTTTCTCGTCTGGCAAGGCGTGCCGCAAAACTTCAAGCCATATACGACGGCGGCACTCGTCGACCCGCAAACGGTGCAGACCACGGGCGCGGATGGGAAAACAACAACCCAAGTCGTGAAGGAGCAAACGATTGCGCAAGGGCCCGTCGCGTCTCAAGAAGTGATCAAGGAGCTGGGAACCAACGGCGGCGGTTTCTTCAACGCCAACAGCTCGCATCCATACGAAAACCCCACTCCCCTCACGGACTTCTTTGAATTGGTCCTGATTTTCGCCATTGGATCGGGACTCACCTACACGCTCGGCCGGATGACCGGCTCGGCGCGGCACGGCTGGGCTGTGTGGTGCGCGATGGCAATCCTGTTTCTTGCGGGGGTAGCGGCGGCGTATGCGGCCGAGTCTCGCGGAAATCCGCTACTTGACACGCAGGCGAACCATTTGCAGCACGTTGGCAACATGGAAGGCAAAGAGGTCCGGTTCGGTGTTGCGAACTCAGCGCTGTGGGCGGTCGTCACTACGGACACCAGCTGCGGCGCGGTGAACTCGATGCACGATTCCTACACACCGCTCGGCGGCATGATTCCGTTGATCAACATTCTACTGGGTGAAGTTGTGTTTGGCGGAGTGGGCTCGGGCCTCTACGGAATCATCGTGTTCATCATTCTTTCCGTGTTTATCGCCGGGCTGATGGTGGGCCGGACCCCGGAATACTTGGGCAAAAAAATCGAATCGTTCGACGTGAAGATGGCCATGCTCACCGTGCTGATTTATCCCTTGCTCGTGCTCGGCTTCACCGCCATTTCCGTGGTGGCGCCGAAATTCGGAGTGTCGAGCCTGGCGAACGCAGGACCGCACGGGCTCTCGGAGATTTTCTATGCCTATGCGGAGGCCGGCGCAAACAACGGATCGGCCTTCGCTGGACTCAACGCCAACACGCTTTGGTACAACACGACGATCGGCATCACCACGCTGTTTGGACGGTTTTTCATGGTCATTCCCGTCCTCGCGATTGCCGGTAGTCTGGCGCGAAAAAAGCAGGTGCCGGAATCTTCCGGGACTTTCCCCGTGACGACACCTCTGTTCAGCGGCCTGCTGATCTCCGTGATTTTGATTGTAGGCGCGCTCACATTCTTCCCCGCGCTCAGCCTGGGTCCAATCCTGGAACACCTGCTGATGCATGCGGGCAAAACATTCTAAGGGAAACGAAAAGACATGACAGCCCAAACGAGAAAGAGCAAGTCCATCTGGGACGCGGCAATCGCCCGGCGGGCAACGTGGGATTCGCTCCGGAAGCTGAATCCGCGGACCCTGATGAAGAATCCCGTGATGTTCGTGGTGGAGATCGGCGCAGCGTTGCTCACGATCTACGTTGTTCGCAACGCTCTGCACCGCACCGGCACGTTTGGATTCGATTTTCAGATCACGATCTGGCTCTGGTTCACCGTGCTGTTCGCTAATTTCGCCGAGGCCATGGCCGAAGGGCGCGGCAAGGCACAGGCCGACACTTTGCGAAAGGCACGCACCGAAACCATCGCGTATAAATTAAGAGCGGATGGCAAAAAGGAAGAGATTGCCGGCGCGAAGCTCCGCGCGGGCGACGTCGTGGTTGTCTCTGCCGGGCAGTTTGTTCCTGGCGACGGCGAAGTGATCGAAGGTGTTGCCTCGGTAGACGAATCGGCCATTACGGGCGAATCGGCGCCCGTGATTCGGGAATCGGGTGGCGACCGCTCGGCCGTGACCGGCGGCACACGCGTTCTTTCCGACGAAATCAAGATTCGCATTACGTCCAACCCGGGCGAAACATTTCTCGATCGCATGATTAAGATGGTCGAAGGCGCGTCGCGGCAAAAGACGCCGAACGAAATTGCGCTCAACATTCTGCTCGCTGGGCTGACGATCATTTTTTTGCTGGCTGTCGCGGCGCTGCAACCGATGGCCATCTATTCCGGAGCGCCACAGAGTCCGTTCGTGCTGTGGTCGCTGCTCGTATGCCTGATCCCGACGACGATCGGAGGCTTGCTCTCCGCAATCGGCATCGCGGGCATCGACCGCGTGATTCAACGGAACGTGATGGCTATGTCGGGCCGCGCCGTGGAAGCCGCGGGCGATGTCGATACGCTGCTTCTCGACAAGACCGGAACCATTACGCTCGGCAACCGGCAGGCGACGGAGCTGATTCCGGCGCCGGGCGTCGCCGACGCGGAGCTGGCCGACGCGGCGCAGCTTGCCTCGCTCGCGGACGAAACTCCCGAGGGCCGCTCGATTGTCGTGCTGGCGAAGGAGAAATACGGGCTGCGCGGGCGGCCGCTTTCCTCTCTCGAGGCTACGTTCATTCCCTTTTCGGCGACGACGCGGATGTCCGGCGTCGATTTTGACGGCCGTCGGATTCGGAAGGGCGCGCCCGACTCAATCAAGAAATACGTGATCGAAAAAGGAGGCTTGGTACCTGAAAATGTGGATGAAGTCGTGCAACTGGTCGCGAGTTCCGGGGCGACGCCGCTGCTCGTCGCATCGGAAAGCCGCATTCTGGGCACGGTGCGGCTCAAGGACATCGTGAAAGGCGGCATGCGCGAACGCTTCGATCACCTCCGCGCGATGGGCATCCGCACGGTGATGATCACTGGAGATAACCGCCTGACGGCCGCGGCGATCGCCCAGGAAGCGGGCGTGGACGATTTCCTGGCTGAGGCTAAGCCGGAGGACAAGCTCGCGTTGATCCGCAAAGAGCAGGCCAAGGGCAAGCTCGTCGCCATGACGGGCGACGGAACAAACGATGCGCCCGCTCTCGCTCAGGCCGACGTGGGCCTCGCGATGAACGCGGGCACGCAAGCGGCCAAGGAAGCGGGCAACATGGTCGATCTTGATTCGAATCCGACCAAACTGATCGAGGTCGTCGAAATCGGAAAGCAAATGCTGATCACGCGCGGCGCGCTGACTACGTTTTCCGTGGCCAACGACGTCGCAAAATATTTCGCCATTATTCCGGCGATGTTCGCCGGGGCGTTTCCAGTGCTTCAGGCGCTGAACATCATGCAGCTGAAGACGCCGGAATCGGCCATTCTCTCGGCCGTGATCTTCAACGCGCTGATTATCATCGCGCTCGTGCCGCTGGCGCTGCGCGGCGTGCAGTACCGGCCGGTGGGGGCTTCGGCACTTCTGCGATGGAACCTGCTTGTCTACGGTGTGGGTGGAGTGATCGCGCCCTTCATCGGCATCAAGCTGATCGACATGATTATTACGAGGCTGCACTGGGCCTAAGGGACGCACGGCGGCCCCAAGGAAATGACAATGAAAAAGAACTTCATGATTGCAATCTGGATGGCCGTTGTAACGACGCTGCTGCTGGGCGTCGTCTACCCCTACGTCGTAACGGGCCTCGCACAATTGATTTTTCCCAGGCAGGCCAACGGCGACCTGATTACGCTGAACGGAAAGATCGTGGGTGCGCGTTTGATTGGCCAGCCCTTTTCTTCGCCGGGATATTTTCGCTCGCGTCCCTCGGCCGCGGGAACCGGTTACGACGCGGGCAATTCGGGCGGGTCGAATCTTGGGCCTACGAACAAAATGCTCGTTGATCGCGTAAGCGGAGACGTGCAAAAGTTGCAGGCCGAAAATCCGGGCGCGCCGGTGCCTATGGACCTGGTCACCACATCCGGATCGGGCCTCGATCCACACATCTCTCCCGAAGCCGCGGCCTTCCAGGCGCCTCGCGTGGCCCGCGAGCGCCATATGAGCGAAGCCGACGTCAACGCTTTGGTCGCCAGGCATACCGAAGGGCGCCAGTTCGGATTCCTCGGCGAGCCACGCGTCAACGTCCTCGAACTCAACCTCGACCTCGACGCGACTCATCCATTGCACTGAGTTTCCGGCGTCACGCCGCCGGGCGGCCTTCTCAGATCGGCAGGATGCCCTCCCGAAGAGCGGCACACTGGGGCAAGCGCGGAATCATTTCTTCTTCGCTTTGCCAGGCGCGGAACCAGCGGGCTCAAACCGGTAGCCCACCCAGGGATCCGTGTGGATGTATTTGGGGTGAGCCGGGTCCGGCTCGATTTTTTTCCTCAACTGATTGATGAACACGCGCAGGTATTCCGTTTCATCGCCATAGTCCGGCCCCCAAATCGCCTGCAGGAGGCGCCGGTGCTCGAGCGGCTTTCCCTCGCTTGCCACGAGATGCCGGAGGAGTTCGAACTCTTTCGGCGTCAGGCGCACGGGGCGGCCCTGGACGGAAACTTTTCTGCGCTCGAAATCAATTTCCAAATCATTCGACACATAGGCAGGGACGGGCTCCGCCGAGGACGTCCGCCGCAGGGCCGCGCGGATGCGCGCGAGCAACTCCTCCATGCTGAAGGGCTTCACGACGTAATCGTCGGCCCCTGCGTCGAGCGCGAGCACCTTGTCATGCTCCGTGTTCCTCACCGTGAGCATGATGATGGCCACGTCGGACTGATCGCGGATCTCGCGGCAGGTATCCAAGCCGCTCTTGCCAGGCATGTTGACGTCCAGCAGGACAAGCTCGGGGCGCTCCGCGCGCAGAATTTCAAGCGCTTCTTCTCCGCTGCGCCCCTCGAGCACTGAATAGCCATTGCTCGCTAGCGTCGTCCGCATCACGCGGCGGATCTGAGGTTCGTCATCCACAACAAGAATCGTCGGTGTGCTCATTTCTGTTCTATTGTCCCCCTGAAACTCGGCAAGCTGAAGGAAAACACGGACCCGTGTCCCAACTGGCTGACGACTCCGATCGTTCCTCCGTGTGATTCTACGATTGCTTTGGCAATCGGCAAACCCATGCCGGTGCCCTGTACGCGATACCGCTGGTCTGTGCCGCGATAAAACTTGTCAAAGATCAAGCCAAGCTCCGCTTCGCCGATCCCAGGCCCCTGGTCGGATACGTTGAAAAGCACAAAGTCGTCTTTGTCATCCGCGCTGATCGTGATGGGATGATCCGGAGCTGAATACAGATTTGCGTTTTGGATCAGATGGACCAGCACCTCCTTCGCGCGCGCGGAATCGGCCCGAACGCGAAGGTCCGGATTTTTCATCTCGATTCGGATCGGGCGCGTCCCCAGGACGCCCTTGCACACGGCAAGCGAACCGGCGATTAAGTCATCGACGCGCAGAGTTTCTAGCTGCAGTTTGACTTCCCCGGCCTCAAGGCGCGCCATTTCCGCAGCTTCGCCGACGAGACGGTTCAGCCGGTCGCACTCCTCATTGATGATGTGGAGCAGTTCGTCGCGCTGGCCTCCGTCGAGTGGCGCGGGGGAAAGCAGCGTGGTGACGGAAGCCTTCATCGACGTAAGCGGCGTGCGAAAATCGTGGGTAATCGCGTCCAGAAGGGCCGATTTGAGGCGTTCGCCCTCGCGCGCCGCCTCCGTCTTGCCCACCATTTCGATGGCGTGCGCGCGCTCAATTGCCACGGCGATCAGCGATCCCAGGGCTTCGAGAGACTGCCGCGAGAGCACAGGACCCGAAATGCCCACACTGCCGAGAATGCGTGAGCCGAGACGCAAAGGCGCGAAACACACACTGCGTTCTTCGTCCACTTGCAGTTCCTCGCGCGCGACGATCGCTTTGAGATAATCCGAGTCGAGCTGTGGCAGGTTCATTCCCGAACGATACACTTTTTGCTTGTCGGAGAGAAACAGCGCCGCCGCTCCCACTTCGAAGGTTTCCACGATCTGGCGCGGAATGGCGTTCAAGAGCTCGATGGGATTTCCGGCGCTCAGCAGGCGTTGGCTGAATTTATAGAGGCGCTCGACTTCGCGGCGCCTGCGGTTGGCCTCCGCAGCCTGGTTACGCGCGCGCGTCGAAAGATCACTGGCCAGGACCGAGGTCGCCAAAAACGCGACCAGAGCGACCCAGTTCTGAGGGTCTGCGACAAACAGCGTTCCCACCGGTGGAAGGAAAAAATAGTTATACGCCACGGTGGCGGCGAGCGACATGAAGACAGAAACGGCGAGTCCCCAGACAGTCGAGACACCGAGAACAGCAAGCAAGTAAGTGAACGCAACCGTGGTCGCATTGAAGCGATGCGTGTGCAAATAGAAGAAGGTTATCGCCAAAACTACGGCCAGAGCGACCGCGTATCGGGCAAAAACGGTAGGCAGGTCTTTCATCACGGATGGATTCTAGCCTAGCATTTATTGGGCGATTTGAATGAGAATATCTACGTGACAAAAACCCCCGAACAATGGTTGGAGGAAGTTTCCCCGCAAGAGCGGACCAAGGGAATTCTCAAGCTGTTTCTAGGCTATGCCCCGGGTGTCGGCAAGACCTACAGCATGTTGAGCGAGGCGATCCGGCGGCGCAGTCGTGGGGAAGATGTGGTCACGGGCATTATCGAAACCCATGGAAGAAAAGGCATCAGTGATTTGGCCTCTCAGCTCGAAGCGGTCCCGCGGCGGAAGATCGAATACAAAGGCACCGTCTTCGACGAGATGGACCCCGATGCGATCAAGGCGAGAAATCCGCGAGTCGTTTTAGTCGATGAACTGGCACACACGAATATACCCGGGAGCAAACACCGAAAGCGGTATGAAGACGTGCTGGACCTAGTCGAGGCAAAGATGGAAGTTCTTTCGACGGTCAACGTGCAACACCTCGAGAGCATTGCTCCGACCGTCGCGGCGATCACCGGAATCAAGATTCGCGAAACCGTGCCCGATTGGGTGCTGGAGCACGCGAACGAAATCGTCATGGTCGATCTGACGCCGGAGGCGCTTCAGAACCGGATGAGGCGCGGCGAGGTTTACCACACGGAAAAAGTGGATCAGGCGCTCAAGAATTTCTTCCGGCGGGGCAATCTGATTGCCCTTCGCGAGCTGGCCCTGCGCCAAGTGGCCGAACAGGTAGACCGCAGCCTGGAATCCTACATGGATCAAAAAGAAATCCATGATCCGTGGCCGGTGCGGGAGCGGATGGCAGTGTGCTTCAGCTCGAATCCGAGGGCGCAGTATCTAATCGCGCGCGCCGCGCGAATGGCGCGCCGTATGGACGCCGAACTCTACGCCGTTTATGTGGATAT
>Ga0335085_10000349_pt1 | contig 134892 bp, 133 predicted proteins | sample Lox_Sample_45_FD_206712 | JGI IMG/M metagenome (GOLD analysis project Ga0335085, IMG submission 206712) | Soil microbial communities from Loxahatchee National Wildlife Refuge, Florida, United States - Lox_Sample_4.5 | ecosystem: Environmental > Terrestrial > Soil > Wetlands | place: USA...
CAGATTGAAGCGCTAAAGCAAGCCAACGTCGCTGTCGATCGTATTGCGCACAAGCTAGGCGTACACCGTTCGACCGTGTACCGCGAGCTGCGGCGCGGGAGCCGCAAGCGCCAAGCTTATGTGGCGTAGTACGCCCAAGAAGCTGCCGAGCGGCGAATTCGCCGCTCGGCAGCCAATCATCCGACCAAGCCCGCTGCCGCATGCGCCGCCGCAGTTCCTGCTCTACGTGCTGCTGGGCGGCATCTGCCAGATTATGTTCACGCTATTCCTGCTGTGGCTGTTTTCGTTTCACAACTTCGCCGTCGGCACCACGTTTTCGAAACTCGAAACCATCATGGTCGCGGTGTTCGGCCTGCTGCTGGGCGACAGGATCACCCCGGCCGTGAGCTTTGCCATCGTCCTCAGCGCAAGCGGCGTGCTCGCGCTCAGCGCCGGGCAGTCGAAGCTGTCGTGGTCGCGCTTGAGCGCGGGATTGTGGCGCCTGCCGACCCTGATCGGGCTCGCCTGCGCCGCCTGGCTCGGCGCGAGCGTGGTGTTCTTCCGCGGCGCGTCGCTGTCGCTGCAGCTCGGCAACTTCCAGGTCGCGGCCTCCTGCACCTTGCTGGTCGCGCTGCTGCTGCAAACCGCGATCATGGGGACCTTCATGGCGCTGCGGCGGAAATCCGAATTGAAGCAGGTGTTCCACCAGTGGCGGCTCGCGAGCCTGGTGGGGATCAGCGGCGGGCTGGCTTCGATCGGCTGGTTCGCGGCCTTCACCCTGCAGAACGCGACCTATGTGCGCGCGCTCGGCCAGGTCGAGCTGATCTTCACCTTCATCGCGACGGTCATGGTGTTCAAGGAAAAGGTGGCGCGCGCCGAACTCGCCGGCATCGGGCTGATCGCCGCCGGGATCATGATCCTGCTTTTGGCCGGCTGAGCGCCGCGCCGATCCCCATCAGCCGCGCACGGCCTGCAGCGCGGCCTGCACCGCCTTGTACGCAGTGGCGATGGCGACCCCGGCGCCGCAGCGCTGGCGCATCCAGTCCTGGTGCGCGAGCAGGCTGCCGGCGGCGTACAGGCGCGCATGCGCGGGCTTGCCCGCGGCATTCAGCGGCCGCCATTGCTCATCGACAGTTATGCCGGCGCGATTGATGGCGTGGCCGCGCGGATCGAAGTAGGCGGCGCGGTACCAGTCCGCCCGTCCCTCGGGCTGGGTCACCGCGAGGTTCAGCAGGGACTCGCGGATCGCCTTGGGATCGGCGCGCAGGCCGCCGGAGGTGAAGCGGCCGGTCGCGAGCAGGGCGGCGGCAGCCTCGATCGTCACCTCGCCGTAGGCGTCCTCCAGCTGCGCGCTGATGCGGTCCGGGAACAGTTCGAGACGCTTGACGCGGTGTTGCGGCTCGAGCGCGACGCCGCGCCGCGGCAGCTGTGCCTCGAACAGTTCGCGCAGGCGCACGCCGGGCACAGCGGGCGGCATGGCGGGAATCTCGAACACGGGCACGCCCAGCAGCGATTGGAACTCGCGATGCACCTGATCCGGGCGGTGCACGCCGAGGATCGCGGGCAGTCCCAGCGCCTGCGCGCCTCCGAGCAGGGGCGCGATGCGTTCGGCCAGGCGCTGCCGTGTGGCGGGCACTTCCATCGCCCGCGCCAGCACCTCGGCATACACTTCGGCGCCGCTGTCCATATCGGGAAAGCCGATGCGCTGGGCGCGCAGCCCCGGCCAGCGCGGCCTCAGGTTGGCAACCAGCTCGCGCGCGCTGAAACCGTTGAGGCCGGCGAAGTCGACGATCAGGGTGGACAGGCCGCCGGCCATCGCGGGAATCGCCGGCTGCATCGTGAGGGGCAGCGAAAGCGTCGGCTTCAGCGTGCCCGCCGGCGTCAGCGCGAGCAGGTTGCGCTGTCCCGGCGCGGTATAGCCCAATCCCATCTCGCCAAGGCTGCGGGTGAAGCCGGTGAATGCGCTGCGGATGTCGTCCGCGGAAATTTTCGCCAGCGGGTGCAGCGGTTCGTGCTCGCGCAGCCGCGCCAGCGCCTGCCAGGGATCGTCGACAAAGCCTCCTGCGTCGTGTCCGAGCAGATCCAGGTAGCCGGTGGTGAAGGCGATCGCGCCGCTGTTGCCCACTTGCGCCACGCTCGCGCCGCGCTCGAGCGCGAACAGGCTGGCGGCCATGCCGGCGAGCCCGGAGCCGATCACCAGCAAATCGGCCTGATGGCGGCGCGGCTGCTTGATCATCGGTCCTGCGTCCCGTCCCGCGCTTGCTGCGCGCCGTCGTCGACCACGCGGTCGTCCGCCAGCTGGTCCAGGCCGAGCAGGGCGCAGTGCAGCGCCTCGGCCAGCTCCAGCTGCGGCAGGTGTTCGCCCCAGGCGACCGGCGCAACGCCCTTGAAGCGCTGGGCGACGAAGTCGCGCGTGTTGCGCAGGCCCTCGGGCGAGTCGTACACCTGCCGGTCGTACAGGTGCGAAGTCACGCGCAGGCTGCAGAACGCGCCCTGGCAGCTGCCCTTGCCCACGCGGCTGCGCACCGCGATCGCGTTGAGGCTCATCTGCGACTGCGCGCCCGGCGCGTTCTCGACTATCGAGTCTATCGCCGAGGTCGGCACCATTTCGCATTCGCACAGGATCAGGTCGCCCGGCTCGCGCCGCGCGGCCCAGTAGCGCGGCGCGAAGCCGGGCTCGGTCCAGCGTATCGCATCCCCCGAGGGCAGGGGCGTGGTCCCGGTCTTGCACGGCGCGCTGTTGCCCAGGCGCCGCGCGACCAGGTCGCCGGTCTTCTCGGCCATCAGGCGAAAGGTGGTGAGCTTGCCGCCGGCCACCGTGGCGAAGTTCGCGAGGCCCTCGGATTCGTGGTCGAACAGGCTGAAGCCGCGGCTCGCCTTGCGTCCGTCGGCCTCGGCGCCGCTCGCCATCAGCAGCGGACGCACGCCCGAGAACGCGCGAATGAAGCGCGTGTGCGCGATCTCGGGCACCATCGCAAGGCCTTCGGCGACGAGCCGATCGACCTCGGCGACGCTGGGATGGATGTCCTCGAGGCTCTGCACCGTCGCCGAGGTGGTGCCGAGCAGCGACACCGTGCCCCCGGGCACCAGGATGTCGCCGTCGCCCGGCGCGCGCAGGCGGTTGAGCACGCGCCGGCCGATGCGCGCGTTGCTGATGATCAGGGTTCCCTTCGAATAGAGCAGCCTGACGCTGGAGCAGCCCGCCATGCGCGCCACCTGCATGGCCCAGGCGCCGGCGGCATTCACCACCTGGCGCGCATGGATGGTGATCGCCTCGCCGCTGCGCGTATCGCGGCAGAGCGCGCTGCGTATGGCGGCGCCCTCGATGACGAAGCGCTCGAGTTCCGTGTGCGCGAGGAACAGGCTCTGCGTCAGCTGGCGCGCGTGGTTGACGTTTTCGAGCGTGATGCGAAACGGGTCGACGGTCGCATCGGGCACGGCGTAAGCGGCGTACACCTTTTCGCTCAGGCAGGGCTCGAGTTCGCGCGCCTCGGCGGGCGTGACCGGGCTGCATTCGATGCCGGCCGCGCGGCAGCGTTCGGGAAAGCGCGCGGCGATCTCCGGATCATCGCCCTCGACCGCGACGAACAGGCCGCCGCAGGCATCGATGCATTCGGGCGCAAGCGCCTTGAGAATCCCGCCTTCGCGCCGGCATTCGGCGGCGGTGTCCGCATCGCCCAGCACGTACCTGCCGCCGCTGTGCAGCAGGCCGTGGTTGCCGCCCGAGGCGCCGGCGTTGAGATCGCGCCGGTCGATCAGCAGGCAATGGATGCCGCGCAGCGCCAGATCGCGCATCACGCCGGTGCCGGTCGCGCCGCCGCCGACGATCAGCACCTCGGTTTCGTATACCTTGCCGCCGCGTGTCGCCTGCGCACCCATGCTCACAGTCCCAGTCGCGCCAGTTCGGGTCCCAGGTACTTGCGCTCGTTCGCGCCGAGGATGCCGAGGGAGAGGCAGATCAGGGTCCAGAAATGCACGACGCGGTAGCCGCCCTTGAAGTGGTGGCCGAGGTCTTCGATCTGCGAGTGGCAGTTGTGGCAGGGCGTGAGCACGTAGTCGGCCCGGGTGGCGGCGATCTGGTCGAACTTGCGCTTGCCGTAGGCCCAGCGCCGCTCCTTCATGCCGGCCTGCAGGAAGCCGCCGCCGCCGCCGCAGCAGTAGTTGGCGCTGCGGCTGGGGGCCATGTCGATGAAGTTCTCCTCGCCCACGAGCGTTCGCGCGACATAGCGTATGTCGTCCGCCATGGTATCGCCCAGGGACTTGCGCACCAGCTGGCAGGGGTCCTGCACGGTGAACTTGATGCCCTGCGTGTTCCATGCGGCGTTGACCGGCAGGCGGCCTTCGCGTATCCATTGCGCGTAGTAGCTCACCAGGCTGCCGGCCTCGAAGTCGGCCTTGAGGCCGAAGCGCTCCACGCCCTTCCACACCGTATAGAACGAGTGCCCGCACTCGGTGTTGAGCCAGACCTTGCAGCCGAGGCGGTTGACGGCGGCCACGCGCTGCTCGACCATCTTGCGCCAGGCCGCATCGTCGCCGGTGAACATGCAGAAGTTCTCGGCCGCCCACCCCGTCGACGAATAGGTCCAGTCCGCGCCGACGTAGTCGAAGATCTTCCACAGCGGCCCCATTTCCTCGGGCTCCGTCGCCGGCTCGCGCGAATTCTGGTTGACGAAGAAGTGCGCCCCCTGCTTGTCTATGGGCGCCTCGAGGCGGGCGAAGCGATCGCCCTGTCCGCGTACCGATGCCACCGTCTCCTCGACGGTTTCGACGAAATCCTCTTTCTGCAGCCCCATCGCGCTGGTCCCCGGAAAGCGCAGCTGCGCCTCGCAGGAGCGCACGATGCCGCTGGGCTTCTTCTCGTTCGGCCAGGCACCCCGGGCCAGGCCCACCAGCACCGCGACGTCGATGCTCATCGGGCAGACGTACTTGCAGCGCTGGCATTGCGTGCAGGTCCAGACCCAGGGCGTGGTGGACAGTTCCTCGTTCATGCCGAGCATGGCCATGCGCACGAAGCGCCGCGGATCCATGCCTTCCAGGCCGGAGGCCGGGCAGCCGGCGGAGCACAGGCCGCAGCTCAGGCAGGCGTCGTAGCTCGCGCCCGCGGGCAGCAGCGCGCGCGCCGCGGCCTTGAAGTCTATCGTTCGGGTGGCAGTCGTGGAGGCGGTGTTCATCAGCCTGCTGGGCGTGGCGCCTGGTTCCGGCTAATTGTTCTACAGCTCAGCCGGCTGCGTATTGATTGAGGTCATATCCGTGCCTGCTTGATTGCGCGGGCCCTCGCACCATATTTAGGATGGCACCCGTTCGGGCTTACAGCCCGAGCCGCTGCCATATCGTCGAAACCAGCCCGGCCTGGTTCATGGTGTAGAAGTGCAGGCCCGGCGCGCCCTGCGCGAGCAGGCGGTCGCACAGTTCGGTAATGACGTCCAGGCCGAAACTGCGGATCGAGGCCACGTCGTCGCTGTAGCTCTGCAGCCGCAGCCGCAGCCAGCGCGGGATCTCGGCGCCGCAGGCATCGGAAAAGCGCGCGAGCTGCGAGAAGTTGGCGATGGGCATGATGCCCGGCACGATGGGCAGGTCCATGTGCAGCGCCTCGCAGTCGTCGACGAAGCGGAAATACGCGTCGGCATTGAAGAAATACTGGGTGATGGCCGCGTTCGCGCCGGCGTCGACCTTGCGCTTGAACGCCTGCAGATCTTCGAACGCGGAGCGCGCCTGCGGATGGAACTCCGGATAGCCGGCGACTTCGATATGGAAATGGTCGCCGGTGGTCTGGCGGATGAATTCGACCAGCTCGTTGGCGTAGCGCAATTCGCCCGCGCCGGCCGCGCCCGAAGGCAGGTCGCCGCGCAGCGCGACGATATGGCGCAGGCCGTGCGCGCGGTACAGTTCCAGCGTCGCGGCGAGGTCGGCGCGCGAGGAGCCGACGCAGGACAGGTGCGGCGCCGCCTGGCCGCCGTCTTTCTGGATTTCGAGCACCGCCTCCAGCGTGCGGTCGCGCGTGGAGCCGCCGGCGCCGTAGGTGACGGAGAAGAACCTGGGCTTGAGCTGGATCAGCTGCCTCCAGGTGGCGCGCAGCTTGTCCATGCCTTCCGGCGTTTTCGGCGGAAAGAATTCGAAGCTGAAGCTCGGGGGGTATTTCTTCTGTGATTCCATCGTGCGCGCTCGGGCGGGGAGTGCGGCGCGCCGCGCTCCCCGCGCAGCCTCAGTAGCGGTACGAGTCGGGCTTGTACGGGCCCTGCTTGGGCACGCCGATGTATTGCGCCTGCTCGTCGGTGAGCTCGGACAGCATCGCGTTGAGCTTCTTCAGCTGCAGGCGCGCCACTTTCTCGTCTAAGTGCTTGGGCAGCACATAGACGCCGATCGGGTACTTGCCCGAACCCTTCTGCGCCTCGGTCCAGAGCTCGATCTGCGCCAGCGTCTGGTTGGCGAAGGAAGACGACATGACGTAGGACGGGTGCCCGGTGGCGCAGCCCAGGTTCACCAGGCGTCCCTTCGCGAGCAGGATGATGCGTTTCCCCGGACGTCCTTCCATCGGGGGGAAGATGACGTGGTCCACCTGCGGCTTGATTTCTTCCCACTGGTATTGCTCCAGCGAGGCGACGTCGATCTCGTTGTCGAAGTGGCCGATGTTGCACAGGATGGCCTGGTCCTTCATTTTCTTCATGTGCTCGTGCGTGATCACGTGGTAGTTGCCGGTGGCGGTGACGAAAATGTCGGCCTTGTCGGCGGCGTAGTCCGCAGTGACCACGCGGTAGCCTTCCATCGCCGCCTGCAGCGCATTGATCGGATCGATCTCGGTCACCCATACCTGCGCCGAAAGCGCGCGCAGCGCCTGCGCGCTGCCCTTGCCCACGTCGCCGTAGCCGCATACCAGCGCGACCTTGCCCGCAACCATGACATCGGTGGCGCGCTTGATGCCGTCGACCAGCGACTCGCGGCAGCCATAGAGATTGTCGAACTTCGACTTGGTCACCGAGTCGTTGACGTTGATCGCCGGGAACGCGAGCTTGCCCTCCTTGTGCATCTGGTACAGGCGGTGCACGCCGGTGGTGGTTTCCTCGGTCACGCCTTTGACCGCGGCCAGGCGCTTCGAATACCAGCCCGGCTGGGCGGCGAGCTTCTGCCTGATCGCCGCGTACAGGCAGGTCTCTTCCTCGCTGGTCGGCTTCGCGATCACCGAGGCGTCTTTCTCGGCGCGCGCGCCCAGGTGCAGCAGCAGGGTCGCGTCGCCGCCGTCGTCGAGGATCATGTTCGACAGGCCGCCGTCGGCCCATTCGAATATGCGGTGGGTGTAATCCCAGTATTCGGTCAGCGACTCGCCCTTGTAGGCGTACACGGGCGTGCCGCCGGCGGCGATCGCCGCCGCGGCATGGTCCTGGGTGGAGTAGATGTTGCACGAGGCCCAGCGCAGCTGCGCGCCCAGCGCCTGCAGGGTCTCGATCAGCACCGCGGTCTGGATGGTCATGTGCAGCGAGCCGGTGATGCGCGCGCCCTTGAGCGGCTGCTTCGCTGCGTATTCCTCGCGGATCGCCATCAGGCCCGGCATTTCGGTCTCGGCGATGCGGATTTCCTTGCGTCCCCAGTCGGCCAGCGACAGGTCGGCAACTTTGTAGTCGGTAAAGCCCTTGTTTTGCGGTACGGCGCTCATCACGCGCTCCTTTCGTTTCAGAAAAAAGTTCGTGAGCGCCGTTGCGGTAGTGAACACCCCGAGCCTGGCAGGTCGGGAAACCTGTCGCAACGCTCCTCGGGGGATGCGTATTTTACCGCAATTGGCGGATCGGGCGCTAGGCTGGCGGCGGAGCGGCGCGTAGCCGCAGCCGGCGCGGCTTGCGGCCCGTCCTGCGCGTCTTCGCCCCGCAAAAGAAAAGGGCGGCTCTATGAGCCGCCCTTTAGTCTGGGCCCTGAAGTCAGCGCGTACTCAGGCCGGAACTGCGGCCGTCTTGATCCCGGCTTCGGCCGCCAGCAGCCGCGCCTTGTCGGTGGCTTCCCAGGTGAACTCCGGCTCGCTGCGGCCGAAGTGCCCATAGGCCGCGGTCTTTTCGTAGATCGGGCGCAGCAGGTCGAGCATCTGCACGATGCCCTTGGGGCGCAGGTCGAAATGCTTGCGCACAATTTCGGACAGCTTTTCGTCGGAAACCTTGCCGGTGCCGAAGGTCGTCACCATGACGCTGGTCGGCTTGGCGACGCCGATGGCGTAGGAAATCTGAATCTGGCATTTGCTCGCCAGGCCCGCGGCGACCACGTTCTTGGCGACGTAGCGCGCGGCATAGGCGGCCGAGCGGTCCACCTTGGACGGGTCCTTGCCGGAGAAGGCGCCGCCGCCGTGCGGCGCGGAGCCGCCGTAGGTGTCGACGATGATCTTGCGCCCGGTCAGGCCGCAGTCGCCCTTGGGGCCGCCGATTTCGAACGCGCCGGTCGGGTTGACCAGGTACTTGATCTGCCCCTTCATCAGCTCCTTGGGCAGCACCGGCTTGACGATCTGCTCGATCACCGCCTCTTCGATCTGCTTGTGCGTCATGCCCGGCGCATGCTGCGTCGACAGCACCACGGTATCGATCATGTCCGGCCTGCCCTCGGCGTAGCGCACCGTAACCTGCGACTTGGCATCGGGGCGCAGCCAGGGCATGCGTCCGTCGCGGCGCAGCTCCGACTGGCGCTCGACCAGGCGATGCGACAGGAATATCGGCAGCGGCATCAGCTGCGGCGTTTCGTCGCAGGCGAAACCGAACATCAGGCCCTGGTCGCCCGCGCCCTGATCCAGATCCAGGCCCTTGCCCTCGTCCACGCCCTGCGCGATGTCCTTGGACTGTTCGCCGTAAGCGACGATCACGGTGCAGGTATGGGTGTCGAAACCGATCGTCGGGTCGTCGTAGCCGATGCGCTTGATGGTCTTGCGCGCCACTTCGTTGTAGTTGACGCGCGCGTTGGTGGTGATTTCGCCGGCGAGCACCACCAGATTGTCCTTGACAAGCGTCTCGGCGGCGACTCGGGAGCTTTTGTCCTGCGCTAGAATGGCGTCCAGAACCGCATCGGAAATCTGGTCGGCGACCTTGTCCGGATGGCCTTCGGAGACCGATTCCGAGGTGAACAGGAACGAGTTCATCGTGGGGGTTCTTGAGAGTGAAAAGGGCCGTAAGGATAGCATGTCTTGATGCAATGCCAAAGTGACGCGCTGTGATTTCCGGCCTGGCGCGCCTGCTCGCCCTGCTGCCGCTGTCCGCGCTGCACCGCGTCGGTGCGCTGTGCGGGTGGCTGGTCTATCTCGCATCGCCGCGCTATCGCCGCTGCCTGAGGGCCAATCTGCGCGCGGCGGGTTATGCGCAAACGGCCCTGCTGCATCAGGCGATCGCCGAGGCCGGCAAGGGCCTGCTCGAATTGCCCGCAATCTGGCTGCGCCCGCATGCAACAGTCGCCGGCTGGGTAAAGCGGGTGGACGGCTGGGAGCTGGTCGAGGCGGCGCTGGCGCGGCGCCGCGGCATCGTCTTCCTTACGCCGCACCTGGGCTGCTTCGAAATCACCGCGCAATATTATGCCTGGCGCGCCAGCGCCGACACGCCGCTTACCGCGCTCTACCGGCCGCCGAAAAACCAGGCGCTGGAGCCGCTGATGCTGGCCGGGCGCAAGCGGCCCAATCTGCGGCTCGCGCGGGCCGACCTGCGCGGCGTGCGCGCGCTGATGCGCGCGCTGGCGCGCGGCGAAGCGATCGGCATCCTGCCCGACCAGGCGCCGGGCGTGGGCGAGGGCGTATGGGCGGATTTCTTCGGGCGCCCTGCCTACACCATGACCCTGGCCGGGCGGCTGGCTGCGACCTCCGGCGCGCAGGTGATCCTCGCTTTCGCCGAACGCCTGCCCGGGGGGGAGGGCTATCACCTGCATCTCGCGCCGATGCCGGCGCCGCTGGCCGATGAGACGCCGGCGCGCACGCTCAACCGCGCGCTGGAGGGCCTGATCCGCCAGTGTCCGGCGCAATACGCCTGGGGCTACAACCGCTACAAGGTACCGGCGGGGGCGCAGGCGCCGGCATGAGTTCCACGCGCATGCTCGGCCAGCCGCTGCGCGAAGTCCGCGTCCGCCGTTTCCTTGCGCGCGCCGCGCGTCCGCACGCATGCTGACGCGCGCGGCGCTTGCGCTCATGTGGCTGCTGCAGCTGCTGCCGCTGCCGCTGCTCGCCGCGATCGGCAGGGGCTTCGGCACCTTGCTCTATGCGCTCGGCCGCGAGCGCCGCCGGGTGTGCCAGATCAATCTCGCGCGCTGCCTGCCCGAACTTTCCGCCGCCGAGCGCGAGGCGCTGGCGCGGCGCCACTTCCAGGCTTTCGCGCGCAGCTTTCTCGAGCGCGCCATCGTCTGGTGGAGCTCGCCGGCGCGCATCCGGCGGCTGGTGCGCATCGAGGGCTGGCAGCATTTCGAGGCGGTGCGCGGCGCGCCGCTGATCCTGCTCGCGCCGCATTTCGTCGGCCTGGACATGGGGGCGGCGCGGCTGATGCTGGAGATCGACCTGGTGTCGATCTACGCGCGGCAGAAGAACAAGGTGTTCGACGCGGCGCTCTACGCCGGGCGCATGCGCTTCGGCCGGGTGACGCTGCTGTCGCGCCAGGACGGCGTGCGCCCGGCGCTGCGCGCGATGCAGGCGGGGCGGCCGTTCTACTACCTGCCGGACATGGACTACGGGCAGCGCGAAACCATATTCGTGCCCTTCTTCGGCGTGCCCACCGCCACCATCACCGGCGTATCGCGCCTCGCGCGACTGGCGGGCGCGCGCGTGCTCCCCTGCATCACGCGCATGCTGCCCGGCGGCGCAGGCTATGTGCTGCAGATTCTTCCGGCCTGGGACGACTATCCCGGCGCCAGCGTCGAAGCCGATACGCAGCGCATGAACGCCTTCATCGAAGTGCAGGTCCGGCGCATGCCGGAGCAGTATCTGTGGGTGCACAAGCGTTTCAAGACGCGCCCGCCGGGCGAAGCGTCGTGGTACTGAGTCTTTCCATCTGCGGCGTTTCCGGCAGCGTCGCATGCCAGCGGCGGACTTGCGCGCTGCGCGCGCCAACCGTGTTTTCGGTACGGATAAGAAGCGCATCCGTGCCGAAAACACGGTTCCTGACAAAAACAAAGACAGTCCGGGGGTTTTATACAAGTACGGAGACGGACGACGCGAAAGCGAGCAGACCTGATTCGTTCGATTTCGTCCGCCGCGGTGTCGATCAGACTGTTCGGCCGCTTCGCGGTTAAAATCGAGCCATGCCTTTCGCCAATCCGGGGCCGGAGCAGATCTGCGCGCTGCTCAAGCGCGTCAAGACCATCGCCGTGGTGGGCTATTCGCCCAAGCCGGCGCGGCCCAGCCACACCATCGCGCGCGGAATGCAGCAGCGCGGCTATCGCATCATCCCGGTGCGCCCCGGGATCAGCGAGGGCCTGGGAGAGAAGGCCTATCCGGATCTCGCGGCGGTGCCGGAGACCATCGATCTGGTGAACGTGTTCCGCGCCTCCGAATACGTGCCGAAAATCGTCGACGACTGCCTGCGCCTCGGCCTGAAGAACGTGTGGATGCAGGAGAACATCTGGAACGAGGAAGCGGCCGCGCGCGCCCAGGCCGCCGGCATGACGGTGGTCATGGACCGCTGCATCCTGCGCGATTACACGGGCCTGTGCCATGGATAGCGGCCTGCGCATCCTGCGGCTGGATGAGGACGACATCGCCGCGGTGATCGAGCTCGCCGGCGTCATCTGGCGCCACCACTATCCGGGCATCATCAGCATGGCGCAGATCGACTACATGCTGGCGCAGCGCTACACGCCCGCGATCCTGCGCGCGCAGCTGCGCAGCGCCGACGCCTGGTGGGACAAGGCGGTGCTCGGCGAGCGCATCATCGGCTTCGCCCAGTACGAGCGCTACGGCAAGGCGATGAAGCTCGACAAGCTCTATGTGCACCAGGACCAGCAGCGCCAGGGCCACGGTGCGCGCATGCTCGCGCATGTGGAAAGCGCGGCGCGCGCGCGCGGCCTCGAAGCGGTCAGGCTCAACGTCAACAAGCACAACAGCAAGTCGATCGCGGCCTACCGCAAGAGCGGCTACGAGGTGGTCGAAGCCGTGGTCGCGGACATAGGCAATGGCTACGTCATGGACGATTACGTCATGGAAAAGCGCTGGTGAAGCTCGGCTTCACCAAGATGCAGGGCGCGGGCAACGACTTCGTCGTGCTCGACGGGGTCAGCCGCGAGCTCGCGCTCACGCCCGAGCAGCTGCGCCGCCTCGCCGACCGGCACTTCGGCGTCGGCTGCGACCAGATCCTGCTGGTGGAAGCGCCGCGCGCCGCCGGCGCCGATTTCCGTTACCGCATATTCAACGCCGACGGCGGCGAAGTGCAGCAATGCGGCAACGGCGCGCGCTGCTTCGTGCGTTTCGTGCACGAGCGCGGGCTCAGCGCGAAGCCGGAAATCCGGGTCGAAACCGCGGCGGGGATCATCGTGCTGCGCCTCGAGGCAAACGGCGAAGTCACGGTCAACATGGGCGCGCCGGTGTTCGAGGCCAAACGCATTCCTTTCCTCAGCGACAGCGACGCGCCGGTGCAGCCGCTCGTCGTGGACGGCGTCACGCTCGAGATCAGCGCGGTGTCCATGGGCAATCCGCATGCGGTGCAGCTGGTGGCGGACGTGGACGCTGCGCCGGTCGCCGTGCAGGGCCCGCTGATCGAGCGCCATGCGCGCTTTCCCGAGCGCGTCAACGCGGGCTACATGCAGGTGCTGGACCGCGGCCATGTCCGCCTGCGCGTCTACGAGCGCGGCACCGGCGAGACGCTCGCCTGCGGCACCGGCGCCTGCGCCGCGGTCGTCGCCGGCATCCGCCGCGGACTGCTCGATGCGCGCGTGCGCGTGTCCATGCGCGGCGGCGATTTGACGATACGCTGGGAAGGCGCGGACAATCCGGTGTGGATGACCGGGCCTGCGGTCACCGTGTTCGAGGGAGAAATAGAGATTGGCTAATGCTGAAGACGTCGTCCGGTACCTGCAGGACAACCCCGGTTTCTTCGAGGAATACGCCGAAATTCTGGCACAGATCTACATTCCGCATCCGCACGGCGGCCGCGCCATCCCGATCGCCGAGCGCCAGATCCTCACGCTGCGCGAGAAAAGCAGAATGCTCGAGGGCAAGCTGGCGGAGCTGATCCAGTTCGGCGAGGAGAACGACGCGATCGGCGAAAAGATGCACCGGCTGTGCCTCGCGCTGCTGCCCGCCGGCGAGCTGCAGGCGACGCTGCAGGCGCTGTACTACAACCTGCGCGAGGATTTCGCCGTGCCGCATGCGGCGCTGCGCCTGTGGCCGGCCGATGCCGGCGCCGCGCGCGAAGGCGCGGAATTCGCGCCGGTGAGCGCGGAATTGCGCAGCTACGCCGCCGGCCTCGAGCATCCGGTCTGCGGCGCCGACGCGAACCCGGAAGTGCTCGCCTGGTTCGGCGACACCGCCGCGCAACTGCGCTCGGTCGCAAGCATTGCGCTGCGCGGCGCGGACAAGGCGGGCATCGGCATGCTCGCGCTCGCGAGCGAAGACGCGAAGCGCTTCTACCCGGAGATGGGCACGCTCTATCTCCAGCGCCTGGGCGAACTCCTGAGCGCCGCGCTGGAGCGCCACCTGTAGCGATGGCGGCGGATCCGGCGCCCGCCGATCCCCGCAGCGCCCTGCTCGCGTCCTGGCTCGAGCACCTGTCGCACCAGCGCCACCTCGCCGCGGGCACGCGGCGCAACTATTTCAAGGACGTCGAGACCCTGTTCGAGCTCAACCCGGGCGTCGATCTGGCGCGGATGCAGCCGCAGCATATCCGGCGCAGCGTGGCGCAGCTGCACGCGCGCGGCCTCTCGGGCCGCACCATCGCGCACATGCTGTCGGCCTGGCGCGGCCTGTTCGGCTGGCTCGCGCGCCACCGCGGCTATGGCACGAATCCCTGCGCCGGGCTGCGCGCGCCCAAGGCGCCGCGCGGCCTGCCCAAGGCGCTGTCGCCGGAGGCCGCGGGGCAGCTGCTCGACGCGCCGGCCGAGACCCCGCCCGACATCCGCGACAAGGCGATGTTCGAGCTGGCCTATTCCTGCGGCCTGCGCCTGGCGGAGCTGGTGAGCCTCGACCTCGCGCACGCTGACACCATACGGCGCGACGCCGAAGTGACGGTCACGGGCAAAGGCGGCAAGACGCGCAGCGTGCCGGTGGGCGCGAAAGCGCGCGCGGCGCTCGAGGCCTGGCTCGCGGTGCGCGCCCTGCTCGCGCGCGCCGAAGTGCCCGCGCTGTTCGTCGGCGCGCGCGGCGAGCGCATCGCCGCCGGCGTGGTGCGCGCGCGCCTCGCGCAGTGGGCCATCCGCGCCGGCCTGCCGATGCACGTGCACCCGCACGTGCTGCGCCACTCCTTCGCCACGCATGTGCTGCAGTCCTCGGGCGACCTGCGCGCGGTGCAGGAAATGCTCGGGCATTCGAGCATTTCGACGACCCAGGTGTACACGCACCTGGACTTCCAGTACCTGGCCAAGGCCTACGACGCAGCGCATCCGCGCGCGAAGAAGAAATAGCGGCGGATCAGGTAACGGCAGCGGTGTGCGTCGTCTAGGCGCAAGCAACGTTTTTGACACCAGTTGCGCGAACGACTGAGTTTGCGCTCCGGGGCATATGGTTTTCAATTGGTATTGGATTTGCTTGTCATCGGCGTTTGCATGTTCTGACAGAATCCCCACAGAATCCCCACCTATTGCACGCGGTCCCGTTAGCGATTAGGATTGCTCCGCAATGAACCGCGCCCTGCAAATTATCGTTGTACTGAGTCTGCTGTTCGCGCAGTACGCGGGACAGATGCATTCCATGTCGCATCTGCGCCATGAGCTTGCAGTTGCCGAGCACGGCGAAAAAAGCGCTCCTCCGCTCGGGCATGCGATTGAAAAGTGCGTCGCTTTTCATGCAGTTCAAGGCGTAATAACGGGTGGCGTTGCGGTTATTGCCGCACCCTGCGTCGACATGCCGGCGGAGGCGCCATTCCAAATCGCTCTGCCGTTTCATCCGCGGATCGTATTTGATTCGCGCGCTCCCCCAGCACTCTCCTGAGCATTCCCCCAAGCCGGAACCGCTGCGTGTGACGTGCAGCGGTCGTTCGTTGTCGCGAGTCCATCCCGGACGACGCGCATGTGGATACCATGGAGGTGCAAATTGTTCAGGAAAAGTGCGTGCACGCTGGCCGTGTCGGCGGCGTTTGGTTTTCTTCCGCCACTTGCTGTTGCAGACGACATCGTCGCGCAGGCGGGTAACAGCGCCGGGCCGGCGCAATCCGGTCCAGGTGCAATAACAGCGCCGGCCACGGGCGCTGAATCTCAGCCGCTGCCCTCCGTGGTGGTGACCGGCCGGCCCAGCGCGACCCAGCAGGGTGCCCTGCGGGACGAGATCGTCAGGACGGATTCGATCAACGCGCAGGAGATCGAAAAAACCGGCGCAACCAATCTCACCGAATTGATGTCGCACCGCCCGGGCGTAGACGTGCAGGTCGAGTGCTCGGTGTGCAACGTGCGCAACATCACGCTGAACAATCTGCCGGGGCGCTTTACCACCCTGATGCTCGACGGCGTGCCGATCTTCTCGTCGGTGTCGAACGCCTATGGGCTGGACATGATCGGATTGAACGGTCTCGAGCGCGTGGACATCTCGCGCGGCGCTGGCACCAGTCTGATCGCGCCCGAGTCCCTGGCCGGGACGGTGAACCTGGTAACCAAGCGACCGACGCGCGATGGCGCGGAACTTGATGTCGGTGGCGGCAACTTCGGGTTCCAGCGCGAGGCGGCTTATGCAGCCAAGACCTTCACTGGCGGCGCGCTTACATTCACCGGCACCTTGCAGAAGCACGACAGCGTGGACGGTATCGGCTACGGTATCTCGCAGTACACCGGCTACGACCGCAAGCTCGGCGGCCTGGGCCTGTTCCTTGACGATATCGGCGGATTCAGGATCAAGGCGCGTTTTGACCACGTCGACGAAAAGCGCATGGGCGGCCCGTTGGGCAACGATTATGACGCAGTGCGGGCCAGCACCAGCGGCAACCCTTTCGACTTCAGCAAAGGGCCGCACGGCTCGCCTGTCCCCGATACATGGGTCAATCCGACCGATGGCACGCTGGTGGCGCCGCCCTATGGCGATGGACGCTTCGGGCTGGCGCAGATCATCTTCACCAAACGCGACCAGATTGCCGCGACGGCAGAACGGCAGACAGGCGACACGAAAGTCCGATTCGCGCTCGGTTATGCTGAGCACCATCAGGATTCGTGGTACGGGGGAGACGCCGACTACTTCGGCAGGCAGAAGCAGTATTACCTGGAGAGCAGCGTGCGCACGCCCATAGGCGGCACGCTGGTCACGGCCGGGCTGAACTACCGTTACGAGGACTTGCACAGCCGCTCGGTCAGCGAGGATCCGGCGTCTCCGACCTTCGGCGTGGAGCGCACGGATGCCGACGCCTACGTCTACCGCACCCCCGGCGTTTTTCTTCAGGGCTATCGCACCTTCTTCGGCGAACGGCTGGAAGCGAATGCAAGCCTGCGCTACGACAGCAACAATGTCTACGGTGGCATCACCACGCCGAGACTGAACCTGCTGTGGCACCATTCGGACACACTCTCCAGCCGCTTCGCCGTGGGGCAAGGTTACCGGCTACCCACCTCGTTCTTCGAACTCGAACACGCGATTCTTTCCGCGCCCGCCGTGGACCGCTCGCAGGCGAAGGCGGAGAAGTCCGACAACCTGTCGTACGCGCTGAACTACGCCAGTGACCGGCTCGCTGTGACCGCGTCGGTCAATCACACGCGCATCAAGAACATGGCGCTGTTCATCGACGACACCGCCGTCTCGGGCAACTTCCTGCTGCAGCCGGCGAAAAGCGCCTACACCATCAACAACGCCGACGTGGTCGGCACCTGGCAGATGACACCGCGCGATGCCCTGACCGTCGGCCTGGAGCGCTACCAATACCAGTTCAACGCGACCGACTTCCAGGGCAGCATATTCGCCCGGCCGGACTATCGAATTACGCTCGCCCTGGACCATGATGCGGGGCCGTGGGACTTCAACGCACGCGCCACCTACACCGGCCCGCAAAACCTGGCGAAGTTCTACGACTACGCCGACAATCCGCGATACAATCTGGATGGCACACCCAAACCGGACCGGAGCCCGGGCTTCTGGGTCGTCGATCTGCGCACGTCCTATCAGTGGCGCAAGTCGTTCCAGACGTATTTCGGAATCAACAACGTGTTCGACTACCAGCAGGCGAAGAAGGACAGCTACCTCTGGCTGGACTCGACCGGCGCGCTCGATGTCACCCACATCTGGGGGCCCAATATCGGCCGCTCCTTCGTTGCCGGCGTCAAGCTGAACTTCTGACGATGGGACGGGTGTTGCGCGGAGTGCGGCGCCTCGATCTGGTCGCGGCAATCCTCGGGGCATGCTGTATGAGCGTCTCTGGTTTGGCGCGCGCCGCACCGCCGTCGATGGCGTTCGAACTGCCGCTGCTCGACGGAACGAAATTCGTTCGACTAACGGACTTCAGCGGCAGGCCGGTGCTGCTGAATTTCTGGGGCAGCGACTGTCCGCCCTGCGTCAAGGAGATGCCGCTTCTTGTTGCGGCGTCCAAGCGCTATTCCGCGGTGCAGTTTCTGGGCATAGCCGTCGACGACCGGGTCAGCGCCGCGCGCTTCCTGGACCGGCTGCCACCTGCCTATCCCCAGCTCATCGCACCCAACGCGCCCGAAGTCCTGATGCGCCGCTTCGGCAATAAACTTGGCGCGCTGCCTTATACGGTCGTCCTGAACGCCCGGCATCAGGTCTGCATCACGCACCTGGGCGCAGTCGATGCGCCGTGGGTCGCCGCGGCCGTTTCCTCCTGCGGCGCCCCGGAACAGCCGGCATCGGCAGCAGGCACGGCTTACCGCAAGTGAGCTGAAGTCGGAGAGCAGCATGGATTTCACGAGGCATGAGCACGACCCCACGAAGAAATTTGCCGGTATCTCACTGGTCGTTCTTTTGCATGTAATCGTCATTTACGCCCTGGTTACGGGTCAGGCGCGCAGAATCATCGAAGTCATCGACCGACCGGTCGAAACGCGGATCCTGGAACCGGCCAAGCCGCCGCCCAAGCCGCTGAAAGCGCCGCCGCCAAAGCCTTTGGCGCCGCCCAGGCATGCGGCGTCGCCGCCCCCGTTCGTTCCGCCGCCCGAAGTGCGCGTCGAGCAGCCAGCGCGGCAGAACACGATCACCGCGGTGACCAACGTCAAGCCGGACAAACCGGCCACAGGTCCGGTCCAGGCGGTCAAGGCGCCGCCGCGGCCGCCAGTCAGGGTTGCCGCAGTCGTGGATGCCAACGCCTGCGAAAAGCCCGCGTATCCCCGCAAATCGTTGCGCAACGAAGAGCAGGGAACGGTGACGCTCGCGTTCCTGATCGGAGTCGACGGCCGGGTTGTCGAATCGAAGGTGGAGAAATCCAGCGGCTTCAAAGCCCTTGACGACGCAGCCGTCGCCGGACTGAGTTTGTGCAAATTCAAGCCAGGCACGGTCGACGGCAAACCGGAGCAATCGTGGACCAGGATGCAGTACGTGTGGAAACTGGAATGACGGAAGGAAACCTTGATATCGGTCCGCCGCCGTTTCAGCACTCTCATTCAAATTCAAAATGCGGGAAAAATATTATGAAAAGCCGAATTGCAGAATTCATTGCGACGCTGTTGATCTGTATTGCAGGAACCGCGCTTGCGGGCGCAGCGCCGGCGACCGCGGCTGAATCCGCGCCGGAAGCAGCCGCGGCAGCAGCGCCGCCCGCACCCCCGGCTGTGTCGAAGGAAGCGGTCGACAATCCCTACGGCATCGATGCGCTGTGGAAGAGCGGCGATGTGGTCGCACGCGGAACACTGATTCTGCTGCTCATCATGTCGATGGCCACCTGGTACATCATGATCACCAAACTGATCGACCATTTGCGTATGATGGGTCAAGCCGCGATCGCCAGAAAATCGTTTTGGGGCGCGGCCTCGGTGCAAGAGGGGATCGCGATCCTGAAACCGGGAAGTCCATACCGGTACATCGCGGAAACAGGCAGCAAGTCCACCGAGCATCACGACGGAGCGCTGCTCGAGCGCATCGATCTGAACACCTGGGTCACGATGTCGATCCAGCGCGCCGTCGAACGCGTGCAAAGCCGTCTGCAGGACGGCCTGGCGCTCCTGGCGACGGTCGGCTCCACCGCGCCGTTCGTCGGCTTGTTCGGCACGGTGTGGGGCATCTATCACGCGTTGACCGCCATCGGCATAGCCGGCCAGGCCTCCATCGACAAGGTGGCCGGACCGGTAGGTGAAGCGCTGATCATGACCGCAGCCGGTCTGGCCGTGGCGGTTCCGGCCGTGCTTGGTTACAACTGGCTGGTTCGGCGCAACAAGACCGTGATGGAAGACGTGCGTTCATTCGGCTCCGACCTGCACTCAGTGCTTCTCAGCGGCGTCATGTCCAGCAGCGAGGCCGGGCGCGCCGCCAGCATGAGCCGGGGCAGTTGAATCATGGCGATGTCGTTCGGATTCCCCGATTTCGATGAAGACGAGGCAATCAGCGCGATCAACACGACGCCGCTGGTCGACGTCATGCTGGTGCTGTTGATCATCTTTCTGATCACCATCCCGGTCGTCACCCACACCATACCGGTCAAGCTGCCGAGCGAACGCGATCAGCCGTTCAAGACCAGGCCGGAAAACATCAATATCGCGGTCAACAAGGATGGCGTCATGTTCTGGAATGAAAAGCCCGTGCCCGATACCGGGGTGCTGCTGAAGAAGCTGAAGATCGTCGCCGTGATGAAGCCGCAGCCGGCGTTGATTATCCGCGGCGATCAGGATACCCGCTATGAATTTATCGGCAAGGTGATCCTGGCCGCGCAGCGCGCCGGCATCGCCAGGCTCAGTTTCGTGACCTTACCGCCAGAGCTTGACAAGTGAAGCGGTTCCGGCGGCGAACAACGGCTGGCAAACAAGGCAGCTTGCCCTCCCCGGCCTGATACAGCAGGAGCTAGCAATGGCAATGAATGTCGGTTCAAGAAGCAAATCCGGTGAGCCGGAAGAAATGATCGAAATGAACATGACGCCGCTGATCGACGTGATGCTGGTGTTGCTGATCATGCTGATCATCACCATCCCTATCCAGAATCATGCCGTGAATCTGAACATGCCCGTCAGCGCGCCGCCGCCCAGCACCCTGCCGAAGGTGATAACGATCGACATCGATTCCGACGGCACCGTGCTGTGGGACGGTCAGGCCGTGCCGGACCGTTCGATTTTGGAAAGCAGACTCCGGTCGCTCGCAGTTGCGCAGGATCAAGTCGAAATCCATGTGCGGCCTGACAAGCTGGTCGCGTACAAGTCGGTGGCAGCGGTGCTGGCGTCGGCACAGCGGATCGGTGTCACGCGGATCGGGATCATCGGCAACGAGCAGTTTGTCAAATAAGAGCGTGTGGCGGCAAACACGATTAGCAAAATGCGTTCGGCAGATCGCAGCGGCAGCCGGATTGTCGGAAGACCGGGTCACGGCGTGAAACCCCGCCAGACGAAGCCATTGATTCCGCGGGCCCCGGGGTTCAGGTGTCCCAGTCGGGGAACAGAGCGCTTCTGAGGCTTTCACGCTCCCGCCCCTTTCCGGCCCCAAAACGGCTTATGATGCCGGCCGATGAAACAATTGATCCTCAAGGCGGGCCGCGAGAAGTCGCTCCTGCGCCGCCATCCCTGGGTGTTCTCCGGTGCGGTGGCGCGCGTGCAGGGCGATCCCGGCGCGGGCGACAGCGTGCTGGTGCGCGCTGCGGGCGGCGAATTCCTCGCCTGGGCCGCCTACAGCCCGGCGTCGCAGATTCGCGCGCGCGTGTGGAGCTGGGCCGAAGCCGAGCCGGTCGACGCCGGCCTGCTGCGCGGGCGCCTGGAGCGCGCGATCGCGGCGCGCGCGCGCCTGCTGTCCGCGGACGCGAGCGATGCCATGCGCCTGGTGCACGGGGAATCCGACGGCCTGCCCGGCGTGGTGGCGGACCGCTACGGCGAGGTGCTGGTGCTGCAGCTGCTCTCGGCCGGCGCGGAGCGCTGGCGCGAGGAATTGAGCGCGGGCCTGCGCGAACTCAGCGGCTGCGCCTGCGTGTACGAGCGCTCCGACGCCGACGTGCGCGCGCTCGAGGATCTGCCCGTGCGCAGCGGCGCGATCTACGGCGCGCTGCCGGCGGCCGGCGCGCAGCTGCGCGAGCACGGCCTCGTCTACAGCGTGGACGTGGCCGCCGGGCACAAGACCGGCTTCTATCTGGACCAGCGCGACAACCGCAAGCGCGTGGGCGAGCTTGCGCGCGATGCCGAGGTGCTCAACTGCTTCTGCTACAGCGGCGGCTTCACGCTGAACGCGCTCGCCGGCGGCGCGGCCTCGGTGCTCTCGATCGACAGCTCGGGCGAAGCGCTGGCGCTGGCGCAGGCCAACCTCGCGCGCAACGGGCTCGACGCGGCGCGCGCGCAGTGGCAGGAGGCCGACGTGTTCAAGCATCTGCGCACCCTGCGCGACCAGGGGCGCAGCTTCGACCTGATCGTGCTCGATCCGCCCAAGTTCGCGCCGACCGCCGCCTTCGTGGAAAAGGCCGCGCGCGGCTACAAGGACATCAACCTGCTCGCGCTGAAGCTGCTCAGGCCGGGCGGGCTGCTGGCGAGCTTTTCCTGTTCCGGCGGCGTCTCGGCCGAGCTGTTCCAGAAGATCCTCGCCGGCGCGGCGCTGGACGCCGGCGTCGATGCGAGCATCGTCGGGCACTACGCCGCTGCAGCGGACCACCCGGTGCTGTTATCCTTCCCCGAGGGCTATTACCTCAAGGGGCTGCTGCTGCGGCGCAATTGTTGAACATTGCAAATGCTGTCTGGCATGCCTGGATTGGGCCAGCGACCTACAGGCTTGCCAAAATTGACAATTTATCCGAATTTTGACGGGCGGAACCGCGAATGAACCCACAGGACATGGTGCCGGTCACCATACTCACCGGCTTTCTCGGCAGCGGCAAGACCACGCTGCTCAATCGCATCCTCAAGGAGCAGCACGGCAGCCGCGTCGCCGTGATCGAGAACGAATTCGGCGAGGCCGGCATCGACAACGAGCTGCTGGTGCAGGACACGGGCGAGCAGATCGTCGAAATGAACAACGGCTGCATCTGCTGCACCGTGCGCGGCGACTTGGTGCGCATCCTCGGCGAGCTGCAGGCCAAGCGCGAAGCGAAGGAGCTCGATTTCGAGCGCGTCATCATCGAGACCACGGGCATGGCCGACCCGGGCCCGGTGGCGCAGACCTTCTTCATGGACGAGGATATCGGCAATTATTACCTGCTCGATTCCATCGTCACGCTGGTCGATGCGAAGCACGCCGAAAAGCAGCTCGACGATTTTCGCGAGGCGCAGGAGCAGGTCGGTTTCGCCGACCGCATCCTGCTGTCCAAGACCGACCTGGTCGGCGCCGCCGAACAGGAGCAGCTGAAGGCGCGCCTGGTCAAGATCAACCCGCGCGCGCCGATCAAGCCGGTGCATTTCGGCGACACGCCGCTCGCCGACATCCTCGATATCCGCGGCTTCAACCTCAACGCCATCCTCGAGATCGAGCCCGGCTTCCTCGAGGAAGACGAGCACGAGCACGACGACGCGGTGCATTCCTTCGTGTTCCGCGCCGAGCAGCCCTTCGACGGCGTGAAGCTGGAGGAATTCCTCTCCGGCATGATCCAGGTCTACGGCCCGGACCTGCTGCGCTACAAGGGCGTGCTGTGGCTGGCCGAGAACGACAACCGGGTGGTGTTCCAGGGCGTGCACATGCTCATGGGCGGCGACGTGGGCAAGCCCTGGGGGCCGCAGGAGAAGCGCGCCAGCGTCATGGTGTTCATCGGCAGGAACCTGCCCGAGGACCTGTTCGTGCAGGGCCTGAAGCAGTGCCTGGTCGGCTAGAGGTAAACCCAGAGCAGGCGATTTTCGCGGCCGGCCTGGATTAGAATCGCGCCATGTCACCGTTCCCGGCCAAAGGCGCGCGCACGCTGCAATGGCTGTTGCTCGCTTTCATCGTGCTGTTGGCCCAGCAGGCGGCGCAGCTGCATGCGCTCGGGCACGCCGGGGAACAGCTGGCGCAGCCGCACAAGGGCAAGGCGCCGCCGCATTCGATCGAGCAGTGCTGCATCGCGTTTCACGCTGTAGGCAGCGCGCTCACCGCAAGCCTCGCTGTGCCGGAATTCGATTCCCGGCACAGCGAGCGCAGCCCCTGGTTCCGCAGCGAAGCGCGCGCTTCCGCGGTCTGCCGTCTCCCCGTCCGCGCCCCGCCGGCCGTCTAGCCTTCCGCACGCTTTCGTGAACCCGCCCGGCTAAGCCGGACGCGGGTCTTTGCCCCATCTGGGCGCATTACGCAAGGAATGCAGACGTGATCAGAGGAACAATCATGGCGGCCGCCGTAGGCGTGATATTCGCCGATTTCCTCGGCTGCGAGCCGCAGGGCCTGGCGGTGCAGGTTTCGGCCCTCGCCGCCGCCCCGGCGGCGGCGCTGCTGCTCACCTGGACCGAGCGCCGCCGGCCCGAAGTGCAGGAGGCGATCATCGGCGTGTCTTTCGTGCTCGGTGCCAGCGCCGCCATTCTACTGCTCGCGAGCAATCCCCATGGCGGCGAGCAGCTCAATGACCTGCTCGTGGGCCAGATCCTGTGGGTAAGCCCGGCCAAGCTGCCGCTGGAGGCGGCGATCTTTGCCGCCATCATCGTCCTCTGGCATGGGCTGGCGGCATGTCTGGGGCGCGTGGGTTTTTACGCCCTGTTCGCCTGCGCCGTGACTTTTTCGGTGCAACTGGTCGGTCTTTACCTGGTTTTCGCTTCGCTTGTGCTGCCGGCCTTGGCGACGTACTATGCCCAGCGCCGGCGCCGGTTGAAAGCTTATGCCGTCGGCCTGCTCGGCTACGCTTTGGGCCTGTCGGCGTCTTTCTGGCTCGACCTGCCTTCGGGCGCGATGATCGTATGCGCCATGGCCCTGGTCGCAGCCCTGATGGCCGGAATGGAGCGACGGCCGCAGAATGGCCAAAAACCCGCTTGATTCCGGAAAATCCGCCCCAATTTGCATTAATTGACCCTGCCGGACCCGAAAATGGAACAATTTCGTGGCACTACCATCCTTTCCGCGCGGCGCGGCCATAGCGTGGCGCTCGGCGGGGACGGTCAGGTTACCCTGGGCAATATCGTGATCAAGTCGGGCGCGCGCAAGGTGCGGCGCCTGTACCACGACCGCATCCTCGCGGGCTTCGCCGGCGGCACGGCGGACGCGTTTACCCTGTTCGAGCGCTTCGAGGCCAAGCTGGAGAAACACCAGGGCAATCTGCTGCGCTCGGCGGTGGAACTGGCGAAGGACTGGCGCACCGACCGCATGCTGCGCCGCCTCGAGGCCATGCTGGCCGTGGCCGACCAGGAAAGCTCGCTGATCATCACCGGCATGGGCGACGTGCTCGAACCCGAACTCGGCCTGCTCGCGATCGGCTCGGGCGGGCCTTACGCGCAGTCTGCGGCGCGCGCCCTGATGGAAAACACCGAGCTCGGGCCGAAGGAAATCGTGGCCAAGGCCCTGGACATCGCCGCCGACATTTGCATCTATACCAACCGGCAGCAAGTGATCGAAACCCTGGAGTGAGGAAACGAAAGCAGTAAGCTCGCTGTCCAACGCTATTCGGCTACCAGCCATGTCGCAAATGACTCCGCAGGAAATTGTCCACGAACTGGACAAACACATTATTGGCCAGGACCGCGCCAAGCGCGCGGTGGCGATCGCGCTCAGGAACCGCTGGCGCCGGCAGCAGGTGGCCGAGCCGCTGCGCCATGAAATCACGCCCAAGAACATACTCATGATCGGGCCGACCGGCGTGGGCAAGACCGAGATCGCGCGGCGCCTGGCCAAGCTCGCCGATGCGCCCTTCATCAAGGTCGAGGCGACAAAGTTCACCGAAGTGGGCTATGTCGGTCGCGATGTTGATACGATCGTCCGTGATCTGGTAGAGATCAGCGTCAAACAGACGCGTGAGCAGGAGATGCGCAAAGTCAAGGTCCGGGCCGAGGACGCCGCCGAGGAGCGCGTGCTCGATGCGCTGCTGCCCCCGGCGCGCAGCAGTATCGGATTCGAGCGGCCGGATAACGCCGCGGTGGCGGTTTCCACGGGCACAGACGCGTCCGCGACGCGGCAGAAGTTCAGGAAAAAGCTGCGCGAGGGCGAGCTCGACGAAAAGGAGATCGAAATCGAGCTGGCGGCCACGCCGGCGCAGATGGAGATTTTCGCCCCGCCCGGAATGGAAGAGCTGACCTCGCAGATCCAGGGCATGTTCCAGAATCTGTCGGGCGGACGCAAAAAGACACGCAAGCTGAAAATCCGCGAGGCGCTGAAGCTGGCGGCCGAAGAAGAGGCGGCGCGCATGGTCAACGACGAAGAGTTGAAGACCCATGCGCTTGCCAACGCCGAGCAGAACGGCATCGTATTCATCGACGAGATCGACAAGATCGCCAGCCGCTCGGAAATGTCGGGAGCGGACGTTTCGCGCCAGGGCGTGCAGCGCGACCTGCTGCCGCTGGTCGAAGGCACCACCGTGACCACCAAGTACGGCATGGTCAAGACCGACCATATCCTGTTCATCGCCAGCGGCGCGTTTCACATGGCCAAGCCCTCCGACCTGATTCCGGAATTGCAGGGGCGGCTGCCGATACGCGTGGAACTCGATTCGCTCTCGGCCGCCGATTTCGAGCGTATTCTCACCCAGACCGATGCCTGCCTCACGCGCCAGTATCAGGCGCTGCTCGCTACCGAGGGGGTGAAGCTCGCGTTCCAGCCCGAGGGCGTCAAGCGCCTGGCGGAGATCGCCTTTGCGGTCAACGAAAAAACCGAAAACATAGGCGCGCGGCGCCTGTACACCGTGATGGAAAAACTGCTGGAGGAGATTTCCTTCGACGCCGGCAAGCGCGACGCCGAGTCCATCACCATAGACGCCGGGTATGTGGACGGGCGCCTGAAGGATCTGGCGCAATCCGAAGACCTGGCGCGTTACGTTTTATAGGATTTCCATGGAGACAAAGATGATGAAACATTCCACTCGAGCCGTCCTGTTCGGTTCCATCGGCCTGGTGTTGGGCGGCGGCCTCCCGACCAGCGTGGTCCACGCCCAGGAAGTGACCATCCGGGAGCCTTGGGTGCGCGGCACGGTGCGCGGGCAGAAGGCCACCGGGGCTTTCATGCAGCTCACCGCGAGCGAATCGGCGACCCTGGTCGCGGTGGAGAGCCCGGTGGCGGGTTCGGTGCAGATCCACGAGATGACCATGGAGAACAACGTCATGCACATGCGGCCGATCTCCAGGCTGGACCTGCCGGCGGGCAAGGCGGTCGAACTCAAGCCCGGCGGCTATCACGTCATGTTGATGGATCTGAAGCAGCCGCTGAAGAAGGGCGAGGCGGTGCCGATCAAGCTGCGCTTCGAAGCCAAGGACAAGACCTTCAAGACCATAGAGATCCAGGCGCAGGTGCGCGACCTCGGCGCCGCGGCGAAGAAGTAGTCGCATCCGCGGATGGCCGCGCCGGCGCGCCGGCGCGCAAGGGAAAAGGCGGCCTCGCGCCGCCTTTTTTCTTTGCAGGGGCGGTAAAATGCGCTTGCCCGGAAAACGGGTGTTGCCTGCATTCTGATCGTTAACGGACCCTAAGGCCCAGTTCCATGTCCAAGCCTGCCGTACCCATGCTCAAGGCCCAGACCCTCGCCGAAGCGCTGCCCTACATCAAGCGCTTTCACGGCAAGACCATCGTCGTCAAGTACGGCGGCAATGCGATGACCGATCCGGCGCTGCAGAAAAGCTTCGCCCACGATGTGGTGCTGCTGAAGCTGGTCGGCATGAATCCGGTGGTGGTGCACGGCGGCGGCCCGCAGATCGAGGCGCTGCTCACGCGCATCGGCAAGAAAGGCGAGTTCGTGCAGGGCATGCGCGTCACCGACGCCGAGACCATGGACGTGGTCGAGATGGTGCTCGGCGGCGCGGTCAACAAGGACATCGTCACGCTGATCAATCAGGCGGGCGGCAAGGCGGTGGGCCTCACCGGCCAGGACGGCGCATTCATCCGCGCGAAGAAACTGATGCTGCACGACAAGGACAAGCCGAAGCAGATGCTGGATATCGGCCAGGTCGGTGAAATAGATTCCATCGATCCGCAGGTAATTTCGGTGCTGGAAGCCGGCGGCTTCATTCCGGTGGTCGCGCCGATAGGCGTGGGCGCCAACGGCGAGTCCTTCAACATCAACGCCGACCTGGTCGCGGGCAAGCTCGCCGAAATCCTGAAGGCGGAGAAGCTGGTGCTGCTCACCAATACCCCGGGCGTGCTCGACAAGGACGGCAAATTGCTTACCGGCTTGACCGCGAAGAATATCGACGCGCTGTTCGCCGACGGCACGCTCTCCGGCGGCATGCTGCCCAAGATCAGCTCGGCGCTGGATGCGGCCAGGAGCGGCGTGAAAAGCGTGCACATCATCGACGGCCGCGTCGAGCACGCGCTGCTGCTGGAAATCCTCACCGACCAGGGCGTAGGCACGCTGATCCGCGGCAAGTGACCATGCCGGCCAGTGCCCGGCATGGTCATCCCGAGTCGCGCAGCGCCGAGGGATCGGCTTTTCTCGACGCATCGCGCGTCGCGCCGAGGGATCTGCTTCCCGCGCCTAGGCGATCCGCCTGCCGCTCGCGTCGCGCAGGCCGTCCAGATAGCCCTGCGCGGCGTCGTGGATCGACAGCACGCGGCCGCGCGGCGCCTGGCTGAAGGAGATGTGCACCCACTTTGCATACTCCAGGATGCACTGGTCGAATTCGATGCCGGAGGCGCAGATGGCTTTGATAATATCCGCGGGCGCGCCGAATCCGGCGCAGGTGAAATCCGCGGCCAGCCCCTGCGTGTGCTGCGAGCTGGAGGCGCCGCCGACGCGGCGGTTCAGCTCGGGGCAGCGGTAGGCGCTGGAGATTTCCAGCGGGTGGCCGGTGAGGATGCGCACGCGCTCCAGGCCTTCGGCGAGGCGGCGCAGATTGTCGACGATGTCCGCGCCCGGCGTGTTGTCGATGCCTTCGCGCTGCGCGGTTTCGGAATAACACAGCTGCTCGAGCGAAAAGTTGGGCGTCAGCTGCATGCGGCGATTTTAGATTGGACCGGCGACAATGCCAACACGGCTTACCTGGGTGTTCGACCTCGACAACACCCTGCACAACGCGTCACCGCATATCTTCCCGCACATCAACCGCAGCATGACCGCCTATCTGCAGCGGCACCTGCGCCTGAGCGAGCAGGACGCCGGCGAACTGCGCGCGCACTACTGGCGCAGGTACGGCGCGACGCTGCTCGGCATGATGCGCCACCACGGCACCGACCCCGGGCACTTCCTGCGCGAGACGCACGACTTCCCCGACCTGTCCAATATGGTGGTGTACGAGCGCGGCCTGGCCGCGATGCTGCGCCGCCTGCCCGGGCGCAAGCTGGTCCTGTCCAATGCGCCCGGCATCTACGCCAAGGCGGTGCTGCAGATCATCGGCGTGGCGGGGCACTTCGACGGCCTGCACTGCATCGAGTCCACGCGATTCCGGCCCAAGCCCTCGCTCGATGCTTTCCACAGCCTGCTGCGCACGCACGGCCTGATCGCCTCGCGCTGCGTCATGGTCGAGGACAGTCGCGAAAACCTGCGCCCGGCCAAGCGCCTGGGCATGAAAACGGTCTGGGTCACGCGCGAGACGCGCACCCCGGGCTATGTCGACGTCAAGACCGCCACGGTGCTCGAGCTGCCGCGCCTGCTGGGGCGGCTGGGATTGTAGGCAGCGCACCGCCGCGGCCCCGTGACGCCGCGGCGCATGCGCTCGATGCCTGTCCTTGCGCTTCAAAAAGGTTAGCGCTTACCAACTCCATGCGCTAGAATCGGCGCACATCTGCATAGTCAGCGGGGCGAGAGATGGGAACTCGGACAGGCGAACGCAAGAACCAGATCCTGCAAGTCCTGGCGCAAATGCTGCAGGCGCCGCGCAGCGAAAAAATCACCACGGCTGCGCTCGCCGCCAAACTCGATGTGTCCGAAGCCGCGCTCTATCGCCACTTCGCCAGCAAGGCGCAGATGTACGAGGGCCTGATCGGCTTCGTCGAAGAAACCGTGTTCAGCCTGATCAACAAGATCAGCGCGGAGCAGGACAGCGGGCTGAAACAGGCGCACGCGATTGCCGCCATGCTGCTGTCCTTTGCCGAAAAGAACCCGGGCATGACGCGCGTGCTCATCGGCGATGCGTTGGTGAACGAGGATGGGCGCCTGCAGGCGCGCATCAACCAGCTGCACGACCGGCTCGAGGCGACGCTGAAGCAGTCACTGCGCCTCGCGGCGACCCAAGGCGAAATCGACAAGAATGTGGATGCCGCGGCCCAGGCGAACCTGATGCTCGCCTACGTCGTTGGCCGCTGGCATCAATACGCGAAGAGCGGCTTCAAGCGTTTGCCGACGGAACTCTGGCAGCAGCAAGGCCCGATGTTGTTGGGCTAGCGTAGCCGCCTGAGTTGGGGGATTTAAAAGGGGGCCGTGCCCCCTTTTTTGTTCAGACCGAAGAGCGGCTTCAAGCGTTTGCCGACGGAACTCTGGCAGCAGCAAGGCCCGATGTTGTTGGGCTAGCGTAGCCGCCTGAGTTGGGGGATTTAAAAGGGGGCAGGGCGGGAAGGGAAGGGCCCCGCCCCTTCCCTAGGCCCCTTTTTCGTTCAGACCCAAGAGCGGCTTCAAGCGTTTACCGGCGGAACTCTGGCAGCAGCAAGGCCCGATGTTGTTGGGCTAGCGCAGCCGCGTCTAAGCTTTTGTGCCGCAGACCTTGCAGGCGGGGTCTTTCGACAATCGGATCGAACGCCACTCCATCGCGAGGCCGTCGAGCAGGAGCAGGCGGCCGCTGAGCGATTCTCCGACGCCGGCGAGCAGCTTCAGCGCTTCGGCCGCCTGCGTCGTGCCGATGATGCCGGTGAGCGGCGCGAACACGCCCATCACCGCGCAGCGCGTTTCCTCGGCTTCGGTATCCTCCGGAAACAGGCAGTTGTAGCACGGTGCCTCGGCCGAGCGCAGGTCGAACACGCTGACCTGCCCGTCGAAGCGTATGGCGGCGCCGGACACCAGCGGCTTGGCGTGCCGGACGCAGGCGCGATTGACCGCATGGCGCGTGGCGAAATTGTCGGAACAGTCGAGCACCACATCGGCGCTCGCGACCAGGCGATCCAACCCTGCGCCTTCAAGGCGCTCCGGGATCGCGTTGACTTCGACTTCGGGATTGATCTCGGCCAGGGTATCCTTGCCCGAAAACGCTTTTGCCCGGCCCACCGCCGCCGTGGTGTGCAGGATCTGGCGCTGCAGGTTGGTAAGGTCGACCGAATCGCCGTCGGCGAGGGTGATCCGTCCTACGCCGCCGGATGCGAGGTACATGCATGCGGGAGAACCCAGGCCGCCGGCGCCGATGACCAGCGCGTGCGCCGCCAGCAGTTTTTCCTGGCCTTCGATGCCGACCTCGGGCAGCAGGATATGCCTGCTGTAGCGCAGTAGCTGGTGATCATTCATGGGAAAGCAAAACGCAGGGCGCTGGAGGCGAACCGCGGGAAATGTTCGCGCGGTTCACGCCGAACGCTAATTCTTGCGGATGATCTGCAGGCCTTTCAGCATGTTTACCGCCTGGGTCAGCTGAAAGTCCTTGTCCGAGCCGAACTCTATGGGCTTCGCCGCTTCCTCGCCGGTTTCGCTCTTGGACTTGTCCTCGGGGTGCGCCGCCGGCTTGTCGGTACCGGCGGTGGCGTCCTTGTCGTTGGACAGGTGCCGGTTGAGGTCGGCTTCGCGCAGGAAGGCGCGGGTGTCGATTCCCGGTTCTTCCACCACGATATCAGGCGTGATGCCCTTGGCCTGGATCGAACGGCCGCTCGGCGTGTAATAGCGCGCGGTGGTCAGCTTGATCGCGGTGTGGTTGCCCAGCGGCATGATGGTCTGCACCGAGCCCTTGCCGAAGGTCTGGGTGCCCATAATCAGCGCGCGTTTGTGGTCCTGCAGCGCGCCGGCCACGATTTCGGAGGCGGAGGCCGAACCGCCGTTGACCAACACCACCATCGGCACGTTCTTCACTGCGGCTGGCAGGCTCTTCAGATAGTCGTCGCCGCCGCCGCGCAGATAGTCCTCGGTGCTGGCCAGATACTTGCGCTTGGCATCCTCGGTGCGGCCGTCGGTGGTGACCACCACCGACTTGGGCGGCAGGAAGGCGGCCGAAATGCCCACCGCCCCGGTGAGCAGTCCGCCCGGGTCGTTGCGCAGATCCAGCACCAGCCCTTTGAGCTGGCCTTGCTTGTAGAGGTTGTTGAGGTGGCGCACCATGTTCTCGCCGGAGTGTTCCTGGAACTGCACCACGCGCAGATAGCCGTAGCCCGGCTCGATCAACTTGGACTTGACGCTCTGCACCTTGATGACGTCGCGCACCAGGGTGATTTCCATCGGCTTGGGCTCGCCTTTGCGCAGCACCGTGAGCTTGATCGAGGTCTTGGGCTTGCCGCGCATGCGCTTCACCGCGTCGTTCAGGGTCATGCCCTTGACCGGGGTCTCGTCGAGCTTGATGATCAGGTCGCCCGACTTGATGCCGGCGCGGAAAGCCGGCGTGTCTTCGATCGGCGACACCACTTTGACGAAGCCGTCCTCCATGCCGACCTCGATGCCGAGGCCGCCGAATTCGCCCTGCGTGCCGACCTGCAATTCGCGGTAGGCGTCGCGGTCGAGGTAGGCCGAATGCGGATCTAGGTCGGTGAGCATGCCGTTGATGGCGCCGGAGATGAGCTTCTTGTCCTCGACCGGTTCCACGTAATTGCTCTTGATCGCGCCGAACACTTCGGCGAAGGAGCGCAGTTCCTCGACCGGCAGCGCCGAGCGCGCGCCGTCCTTGTCGGCGACGGCGGAGTAATTGAGCGACAGCATTACCCCCGCCAGAGCCCCCAGCAGAATCAGCCCAGCCTTCTGTAACATGCGTTTCATGAACACCACCACCCTTCTACTTCAGAGACACCCAGCGCAACGGATCGAAGGCTTTGCCCTGATACCGGATCTCGAAGTATAAACCCGAATCCGGGTTGCCGCCGCTATTGCCCACCGTCGCAACCACGTCGCCGGTTGCGACCTCGTCGCCCACCTGCTTGAGCAGCGCCTCGTTGTTGCCGTAGATCGTGAGATAGCTCTGGCCGTGGTCGATGATCAGCAGATTGCCGAAGCCGCGCATCCATTCCGCGAACACCACGCGGCCTGCCGCGACCGCTCTGACTTCCTGGCCGCTGGCGCCGCGGATGAACAAGCCCTTCCAGCTCAGTCCGGTGCCACTGCGTGGACTGCCGAAGCGGTTGATTAGTTCCCCCCGGGTCGGCAATCTGAGCTTTCCCTTGAGCGAAGCGAATGCGCCGCCGCCGCGGCCCGATTCGGGCAGCTTCTCGTTGCGCCGCCAGCCGGAGCCGGGGGAGATCGCCTTGCCGATCTCCTCGACCAGGCGCGACAGGCGCGATTCGTCGCGCTGCAGCGATTTGATCTCGCGCCGCTGCGCGCGGATTTTGCTTGAGAGCTTGGCCAGCACCCGGCGCCGCTCGGCCTGCTGCGCGAGCAGTTCCTTGCGCCCGGCGCGCTGGCGCGACTCGAGTTCGGCCAGCTCGGCGCTTTTGGCGCGCGCCTCCTGGGCAAGCTCGGCCAGGCCGGCCAGGTTCTTGCGCAGCGCGCGGATGAATTCGGCCTGGGCGCGCGAGATATAGCCGAAATAGTAGAGCTCGCGCGCGGTCTGATCGGGATCGCGCCCCGACAGCAGCAGCCTCAGGTAGTCCTGCCGGCCCGACACATGCCGCATGGCGAGCAGTTGCCCGAGCTCGCGCTGCTGCGCGGCGATGGTGCGCTCGAGCTGGCTCGATTGCCCGCTCAGGCGCTCCAGGTCGGCGCGCGCTAGGCGCTGCTGCGCGCCCAGATTGCGCAGCGTGCGGTTGGCCTCGGATACGCCGCGTTCGGACTCGCGCAGTGCGTCGCTCGCCTCCGTCCGGTCTTCTTCCGAGCCGCTGAGGTTCTGTTTCAGCGATTCGATGCGGCCGCGCAGCGCCTCCAGCTCGGCCTTGTCCGCGGCCCCTGCCGGCTGCGCGGCGGCGAGCGCCAGCGCCAGAAGCGCGGCGATGCAGCGGGACAGGCGCGCTGGGCGCAGGAACGGACCGGGCTCCCCGCACGCAGCGCGCGTGTCCCGCCGCGCGATCAAGCCTTCGCCTTGCCCTGATTCGCGACTGCCTGCATGGCTTTTTCGACTTCGGCTGCATCGCCGAGGTAGTAATGGCGCAGCGGCTTGAGGCTGTCGTCCAGTTCGTACACCAGCGGCACGCCGGTGGGAATGTTGAGACCGACGATGTCGGTGTCGCTCACCTTGTCCAGGTATTTCACCAGCGCGCGAATCGAATTACCGTGCGCGGCGACGAGCACGCGCTTGCCCGCGCGGATGTCCGGCGCGATCGCCTGGTTCCAGTAAGGCAGCACGCGCGCCACCGTATCCTTGAGGCATTCGGTCAGCGGTACCTGCGCCGGTGCCAGGCCGCGGTAGCGCGGATCGGCGCCGGGAAAGCGCGCGTCATCCGGCTGCAGCGCGGGCGGCGGCACGTCGTAGCTGCGGCGCCACGCAAGCACCTGCGCATCGCCGAACTTGGCTGCGGTCTCGGCCTTGTTCAGACCCTGCAGCGCGCCGTAATGGCGTTCGTTGAGGCGCCAGGAGTGCAGTATCGGTATCCACATCAGGTCCATGCGCTCGAGCGCGAGCCACAGCGTCTTGATTGCGCGCCGCAGTACCGAGGTGTGGGCCAGGTCGAACACGAGGCCGGCCCCCCGCATCAGTTCGCCCGCCTTTGCCGCCTCCTCCACGCCTTTCGGCGTCAGATCGACGTCGGTCCACCCGGTGAAGCGGTTTTCCTTGTTCCAGACCGACTCGCCGTGTCTGAGCAGAATGAGCTTTTTCATGAACTTCCTTATTTGCCGTACGGTGCGCGCGCGAATATTTTATAATATTACGCTAGCAGCACGCGCTGACGGACCTTCTTGAGGCGTGGCACCTGTGCGGCGGGCGACGAGCCAGCCGCGGCCCCGCCCGGCGGGAAACACCTCGGGCAAACCCCATATTTCATCATCACCTACCGGGAGCTGGCGTGAAATTCGTAATGGACAATATTTTTCTGGTCGCGATAGCGGTGGTCAGCGGCACCATGCTGATACTGCCGCTGCTGCGCCGCGGCGCCGGCGGGCCGTCGGTGAACACGCTCGAGGCGACCCAATTGATCAACCGCGAGGACGCGCTGGTGCTCGATGTGCGCGAGCAGGCGGAATATGCGCAGTCGCATATCCTCAATTCGCGCGGGCTGCCCTTGTCGCAGCTCGAGGCGCGGATCGGCGATATCGAGAAATTCAAGGACAAGCCGGTGATCGTGTACTGCGCGACCAGCAATCGTTCCAGCACCGCCGCCGCGACGCTGAAAAAGCGCGGCTTTTCCAGGGTCGTCGTATTGAGCGGCGGCTTCTCGGCCTGGCAACAGGCCGGCCTGCCGGTGCAGAAATAGGATCCATCGGAAAATGAGGGGATGCCTCCCCTCATGCTCCCCTAGTTCAAAGGCCATTTCGGCAATTCCGGAATGGCCTCCGAACAGGGGCTGCCGCGTGCGCGGCGCCGCGCCAGCCATCCGCGGCGGAGCGTTCGGGCGGCGCCGAGCCGGAACGGCCTGGTGAACATACTCGGCCTGCACTTCGGGCACGACGCCGGGATCGCCGTGGTGCGCGACGGGCGCGTGCTCGTGCACCTGCTGCGCGAACGACTCACCCGGGTGAAGCACGCTTTCAGCCTCGATCTTGCGCACATCGACCTGGCGCTGGCCGAGGCCGGCATCGGGCCCGGCGACATCGACTATTGCGCCCTCACCTCGACCCAGAACTACGAGCTCGTCGCCGACGACACCAGCGCGCTGGCCCTGCTGCCGCAGCCGCATCCGGACGACCGCGCCTACTCCTCGCTGCAGGAACTGTTCGAGGCGCGCGGCGTCGACGTGCGCTCGCGCCTGGTGGGCGAAGCGCTGGAGCGCATCTACGATCCGCTGCAGCCGTCGGAGATCCACCGCGAGCTTTACCCCGAATACCGTCGGCGCAGCAAGGAGGCGAGCCGGGTCAGCGGTTATCTCCTCGACTACGTCCACGCCAGCCTGTGGGACGGCGAGCCGACGCTGGAGGAAATCGGCGCGCGCAATTATGCCGAGCTCAAGGACAACGATTACACCCGCTTCGGGCTGCACTATCCGGTGACGCTGGCGCTGCGCGGACGGCGCATCCCCGGCTGCATGGTGCAGCACCATGCGGCGCACGCCGCCTCCGGCTACTACACTTCAGGCCTGCGCCACGCCTCGATTTTCACGCACGACGGCGCCGTGTTCCGCTGCGGGCAGAACAACGGCATGTTCTACTACGGCGAGGAGCACAAGCTGCTGCCGCTGGCGCCGCACCATCTGAGGGCGGGCGCGCTGTATACGCGCATCGGCAACGCCATCGGCTTCGCGCTGCGCGGGGCGGCGGGCAAGCTGATGGGGCTCGCGCCCTATGGCGAACCGCGGTTTTTCGATGAGAAATTCGTGGGCAATGCCTTCGACCTGGAGCGGCGCGGCGTGGCCGAACCGTTTGCCGACTGGTGGCGGCATTGCCTCGCGCAGGCGCGCCGGCTCGGCTACGACATGGCGCCGCTGTCCGACACTGCGCGCATGACCGCGCCGGTCAATGCGGACATCGCGGCGAGCACGCAGCTGCTGTTCGAGCAGACGCTGCTCGCGGCGGTGGCGCAGCTGCGCCGCATCGGCGCGGACATCGGTTTGCCCAACCGCAATCTGTGCTGCTCCGGCGGCACCGCGCTGAACTGTCCCACCAACTCGCGCCTGTTCCGCGAGAGCGGCTACGCCGAGGTGCGCGTCGAGGCCTGTTGCGACGACAGCGGCCTCGCGATCGGCGGTGCGCTATTCGCCTATCACAACGTGCTCGAACATCCGCTGCCGCAAACGTCCGCGCAGGCGCGCGGACCGCTGCCTTATGTCGGCCGCAGCTACGCGCCGGCGCAGCTGGACGCGGCGCTGGCCGAGTATGCAGGGCGCGTGCGCGCGAGCGTTCCCGCGAGCTGGGAACAGGCAGCGGCGGCCGATCTCGCGGCGGACAGGGTGATCGGCTGGTTCGAAGGCCGGAGCGAAGTGGGTCCGCGCGCGCTCGGCCACCGTTCGATACTTGCCGATGCGCGCCACGGCGCCAACTGGGAGCGGGTCAACCGCATCAAGGGGCGCGAATTGTGGCGGCCGTTCGCGCCGGCAGTGCTCGAAGAGCACGCGCGGGACTGGTTTTCCGGCTGCCCGCTGCCCTCGCCGCACATGTTGTTCACCGCCAGCGTCGAGCGGCCGGACATGCCGGCGATCACCCACGTGGACGGTTCGGCGCGCGTGCAAACCGTGGGACCCGATGGCGGCGCGTTCCGCCGGCTGCTCGAAGCCTTCCACCGCCTTACCGGAGCGCCGGTGCTGCTCAACACCTCGTTCAATGGCCCGGGCGAGCCGATCATCGAGTCGCCGCAGGAGGCGCTGGCTTTTCTGCTGGCGGCCGATCTCGACGTGCTCTATCTGGACGGCCGCCGCGTCGAGCGTCTCGCCGCCGGGGCGCACGCCGCCGCGGGCGGGGGCGCGCAAATCGGGCCGCCGCGATGAATGGCACCGCAAAATGCCTTAGAATCGAGCCTGTGAACCTACGCAATGCAATGGCGAATCGATAGATGCCGAAAATCAGCATGTACAGCACCGCCGTGTGCCCTTACTGCCAGCGCGCCGAGATGCTGCTCAAGTCCAAGGGCGTCGCCGAGATCGAGAAAATCCGCATCGACCTGGATCCGGCGCGGCGCGACGAGATGATGCAGAAGACCGGCCGGCGCACGGTGCCGCAGATCTACATCGACGAATTCCACGTCGGCGGTTTCGACGACCTGGCAGCGCTAGACCGCGCCGGCAAGCTCGATCCTCTGCTGCGCGGCCAGGCCTGAGGGCGGCCGCATCAATATCTGCGGGCTGTCTCTGTATTGCCGAAGCAGCCCATGGCACGACGCACATGAGGGGACGCATTCCCTCGCTTGATTCAAAATTCACAGACCATTGGAATCGACATGAACGAACCGCAACAGCAGCCGACATTCGGCATCGAGAAGATCTACGTCAAGGACTTGTCGCTGGAAATTCCGCACGCGCCGCAGGTGTTCCTGTCGGGCGAGCAGCCACAGGTGGACGTGCAGCTGCATAACGAGGGCGGGAACATAGGCGAAGGCCTGTATCAGGTGGTGCTGACCGTCACCGTCACCGCCAAGGCAGGCGACAAGACCATGTTCCTGGTGGAAGTGGCGCAGGCCGGCATCTTTCAGGTGCGCAACGTGCCGGAATCCGACCTGGAGGCGCTGCTCGCGACCGCCTGCCCGAACATACTCTTCCCGTATGTCCGCGAGGCGGTGTCCGACGTCATCGCGCGCGCCGGCTTTCCGCCGGTATATCTGGCGCCGGTGAATTTCGAAGCCATATACCTGCAGCGGCTGCAGGAGGCGCAGGAGCAGGCCGCGCCCAAGATCGAAATTGCGCACTGAGCGCACGCCTTGACATGAACGCCGACGGCATGCGCCGCATCCTCGCGCTGATCCTGCTGATCGCTGCGCCGCTGGCTGCGGCGGGCGAATTTCGTTCCATCGGCGAGAACGGCGTGATCATGTACGACGCGCCGTCGGTCAAGGCGAACAAATTGTTCGTCGCGAGCAAGCTCTACCCGGTGGAGCTCATCGTCCAGGTGGACAACTGGACCAAGGTGCGCGACGTCGCCGGCGATCTCGCCTGGGTGGAGAAAAAGGATCTGTCCGACACGCGCACGGTGCTCGTTACCGTGCCCCTGGCGGACGTGCGCGCGAAACCCGAAGATGCCGCGCCGCTGGTGTTCCAGGCGCGCCAGGGCGTCGCGCTGGAGGTGGTCGAGCTCGGCGTGGGGCCCTGGATGAAAGTGCGCCACCGCGACGGCCAGAGCGGCTACGTGCGCGCGAACCAGGTGTGGGGGCTGTAGCGCGCAGGCGCGCCCGCCGGTCTCGATTTCCATGAGAATTTCCGTACTGGGCGCCGGCGCATGGGGCACGGCGATCGCCGTCAGCCTCAGCACCAGGCACAGCACCCTGCTGTGGGGGCGCGATGCGGCGCAGTGCGCGGCCATGTCCCGCGCACGCCGCAACGAGCGCTATCTGCCCGAAATCGAGTTGCCGCCGCAGCTCGAGATCGAGGCGGATTTCGCCACGGCAGGCGCTACCGCGGAATTGGTGCTGGTGGCGACGCCTACGGCGGCGCTTGCCGGCATGCTCGCGCAGCTTGCGCCGCTGCGAAAGCCGGTGATCTGGCTGTGCAAGGGTTTCGAACCGCAGAGCGCCGAGCTGGCGCACCAGATCGCTGCGCGCATCCTGCCGGCGGGCAGCGCCTACGGCGTGCTCTCCGGTCCCAGCTTCGCGCTGGAGGTCGCGCGCGGATTGCCGACGGCGCTCACGCTGGCCTCGGCCGACGCGGGCTTCAGCCAGTCGGCCGCGCGCGCGCTGCACGGCGCGCGACTGCGCGTCTATTACAGCAGCGACATTGCCGGCGTGGAGATCGGCGGCGCGGTCAAGAACGTCATGGCCATTGCGACCGGCATCGCCGATGGCCTCGGCCTCGGCGCCAATGCGCGCGCCGCGCTGATTACGCGCGGACTGGCCGAAATAACGCGGCTCGGCGTGAAGCTCGGCGGCCGTCCCGAGACCTTTACCGGGCTCACCGGCGCCGGCGATCTGATCCTGACCTGCACCGGCGAGCTGTCGCGCAATCGGCGCGTGGGACTCGCGCTGGCGCAGGGCAGGAAGCTGGAGGACATCCTGCGCGAACTCGGACACGTGGCCGAAGGCGTTTACAGCGCGGCCGCAGTGCAGAAGCGCGCGGCCGAGCTCGGCATCGACATGCCGATCACCCAGTCCGTTTGCGCCGTACTGTCGGGCCGGGCCACGCCGCGCGAGGCGGTGGAGCAGCTGCTCGCGCGCGACCCGAAGAGCGAAAGCTAGCAGTCTATCGAAAAAGGGGGCGCGCCCCCTTTTGAATCCCCAAATTCAGAAGACTGCCGCATCTAGATTGCTCCGTCGAATCCCTGCTGGCGCCAGGCTTCGTAGACCGCCACCGCCACCGCATTGGACAGATTGAGGCTGCGGTTGCCCGGCCGCAGCGGCAGGCGCAGGCGCTGCTCGGCCGGCACGCTTTCGAGTATCTCGGGCGGCAGGCCGCGCGTTTCCGGTCCGAACAGCAGCGCATCGCCGGCGCGATAGTCAGGCTCGGTGTAGCGGCGCTGCGCGCGCGTGGAGAAGGCGAACACGCGCCGGCCGCGCAGGCAGGCGCAGGCAGCTTCCCAATCCTTGTGCACGATGAGCGCGGCGTATTCGTGATAGTCCAGGCCGGCGCGCTTCAGCTCGCGGTCATCGAGGCGAAAACCCAGCGGCTCGACCAGATGCAGGCTGGCGCCGGTGTTGGCGGCGAGGCGGATGATATTGCCCGTATTGGGCGGAATTTCCGGCTGATACAGGACGATGTCAAACATCGCGCGCGGTCCGGGCGACCACCCAGTTTTCGACGTGCGCCGCGCCGCTCGCCTTGAGCGTGCGCGCGAACTCGTTCAAGGTCGCGCCGGTGGTCATGACGTCGTCGACCACGGCAATGCGCAGTCCGCCGAGGCCGGCATCGCAGGCGAAGGCGCGGCGCATATTGGTCTCGCGATCGCGCCAGGGCAGCGCAGTCTGCGGCGCGGTGTCGCGCACGCGCCGCGCCAGGCGCGTGTCCATGCGGATGCCGGTGAGGCGCGCCAATATCCTGGCGATCTCCGCCGCCTGATTGAAGCCGCGCGCGGCGAGGCGCGCCGGATGCAGCGGCAGCGGCAGGATCAGATCGACGCCGCCGGCGTCGCCGATGCGCCGATGCAGTTGCTGCGCGAACAGCCCTGCCAGCGCCAGCTGGCCGCCGTACTTGAGCGACTGGATCAGCGCGTCCACCGGATGCGCGTAGACGAATGCCGCGCGGGTGGCGTCGAAATGCGGCACGGCGGCGATGCAGGCACCGCACTCGGCGCCGGCAGTGCCGGCAGCGGCACAGCGCGGGCAGACCGGCCCGATCGCCGGGAGTTCGCGCGCGCAGGCATCGCACAGCAGTTGCGCGCCGCTCGCGGCCTGGCACAAAAGGCAGTCCTGGGCGAGCAGCGCAGTTCCGATCTTCGTGCCCAGGTGCAGAAAGGTGCGCAGCGAAATTGACAAGTGGAAATGCTTCCCCGAAGATGCCTTGGCCGACCAGGCGGGACGAGAGTAACCACGTAGCCGGCGGCGGTCAAATCAGGCGCGGCGCCGGGCCGGCCCAGGGCGCCGGAGCGGGCGCATTCCCACTTTGACATGGCGTAGAGAACATCGATGAAGACCATACGGACTCTTGCCGGCGAGCTTGCCGCGCGCAGCACCAGCAGCCAGGCGCTGGTCGAAGATGCGCTCACCCGCATTGCCGCTCCCGCGGGCGAGGGCGCGCGCGTGTTCCTGCGCACCCGGCGCGAGTCGGCGCTGGCCGAAGCCAGGGCAAGCGACGCGCTGCGCGCGCACGGTATCGTGCCCTCGCCCTTGGCGGGAATTCCGGTATCGGTGAAGGACCTGTTCGACGTTGCGGGCGACATCACGCGTGCGGGCTCCAGAGTGCTCGCCGATGCCGCGCCGGCCAAGGCCGATGCGCTGGTGGTGCGGCGCCTGCGCGCGGCCGGCGCGATCATCGTCGGGCGTACCAACATGGTCGAATTCGCCTTCTCCGGGCTGGGGCTCAATCCGCATTACGGCACGCCGAAGAATCCCTGGGATCGCGCCAGCGGCCGCATCCCGGGCGGCTCCTCGTCCGGAGCGGCGGTTTCCGTGTCCGACGGCATGGCGGCGATGGGTCTGGGCAGCGACACCGGCGGCTCGGTGCGCATCCCGGCCGCGCTGTGCGGCCTCACCGGTTTCAAGCCGACTGCGAGGCGCATACCAACGCATGGCACTTATCCGCTGTCGAGCACGCTCGACTCGATCGGACCGATCGCGCACAGCGTGGCCTGCTGCGCGCTGGTGGACAGCATACTCGCGGGCGATGCGCCGCAGGTACCCGCCGCCTTGCCGATCAAGGGCCTGCGCCTGGGCGTGGTGCAGGACTATGTGCTCGACAAGCTCGACGCTGACGTCGCGGCGGCGTTCGGCCAGGCGCTGAACCGGCTGTCGCAGGCCGGCGCACTGGTGAGCGAGCTGCGCTTCGAGGCGCTTTGCCGTCTGCCGCAGATCAACCAGAAAGGCGGTCTGGTGGTCGCCGAGGCCTATGCGCTGCATCGCGAGCTCATCGCGCGGCGCGGCGCCGAGTACGACCCGCGCGTCGCTTCGCGCACCCTGCGCGGCGCCGACATGAATGCGGCCGACTATATCGATGTGCTGGCGCAGCGCGCGGCCATGATCGCAGAAAGCGCGCGCGTGGCCGCGCCCTGCGACGCGCTGCTGATGCCCACGGTGATGACGATCGCGCCCGCGATCGCGCCGCTGGAGGCCGACGACCAGCTCTACGGCCGCAGCAATGTCGCGATGCTGCGCAACACCAGCGTGGTGAATTTCCTCGATGGCTGCGCGCTGTCCATACCCTGCCACGAGCCGGGCGCTGCGCCGGTCGGGCTGATGGTCGTGGGGCAGGCAGGCGAAGACCGGCGCCTGCTCGCAGTGGGCCTGGCCCTGGAACAGGCCTTGCGCCGGTGAAGCCCGCGACCGGGACGCCGTCCTGAATCCGCCCGCGATAGACCGGCGCGCCGTGCGGCGCGCCAGTTCGCGCGCGGCGGCGGGCTACGCCGGCGCGGCGGTGCTCGCGCGCGAGGTGGAGTCGCGCATGCTCGAGCGCCTGCAGTACATCAAGCTGGCGCCGCAGCGCGTGCTCGATGCGGGCTGCGGCGACGGGGACGGCGCGCGGCGCCTGGCCGCGGCTTATCCGCAGGCGCAGCTGCTGGGGCTCGATTTTGCGTATCCGATGCTGCGCGCCGCGCGCAGCCATGGCGGCTGGCTGCGCCGCGCGCTTGCGCGCGGGCGCGCGGACTGGATATGCGCGGATTTTGCCGCGCTGCCTCTGGCGCCGGCGAGCGTGGATCTGGCCTGGTCCAACCTCGCGCTGCATTGCGCCGGCGATCCGCTGCCGGCGCTGAAGGAATTGCGGCGCGTGCTCAAGGTCGGGGGGCTGTTGATGTTCAGCTGCTACGGCCCCGACACGCTGAAGGAGCTCAGAAGCGCGTTTGCCGCTGCGGACGGCGCGGGCCATGTGCACGGCTTCATCGACATGCACGACCTGGGCGACATGCTTACGGCCTGCGGTTATGCCGACCCGGTGATGGACATGGAGCTGATTACGCTCACCTATGCCGGGGCCGATGCGCTGCTCGCGGACCTGCGCGCCAGCGGACAGGCGAATGCGCTTGCCCAACGCAGGCGCGGGCTCACCGGCAAGGGCGTGTTCGGCGCAATGCGCGCCGCCTACGAGACGTTGCGCCGCGACGGCAGCTTGCCTGCGAGCTTCGAAATCGTCTATGGTCACGCCTGGAAGCCGCAACAACGCAGCACCGAGGACGGGCGCGCGATCGTGAAGATGGATTTGCAGCGCCGCAGGAAGGCGTGATTTGGACTTTTAATTTGCCGATCAGCAGCGAAAATTCGGTGCGGAAACTTGATTCAGCACCATGTTCGTGCTACGTTACCGGACTTTTTTTGCCGGACCCCGTCTTTGGAAGGAGCGGGGTTGCCTCAGCCGACGCGGCTCGCGCCGGTCTGATGCGCGAGGTCAAGAACAAGCCAGAAATGGCGCGCCCCGGCTGAATTCGCGCAGTAATTTGCATCGGGATGTGGGGCTGGCGCAGCCCCCCGCTACCGGGGATTTGAAGCTATGAGGAAATCATGAATCGCACACTGGGACGACTGACCGGCAGCCTCGCGCTCGTGCTCTATGCGGGACTCGCATCTGCGGGCTACCAACTCAACTTTCAGCCGCCTGTGACCCGGATCGCGAGCGAGATCTACGATCTGCACATGCTGATGATGTACGTCATCCTGGTGATTTTCTGCCTCGTCTTCGGCGTGATGTTCTATTCCATCTACGCCCACCGCAAGTCGGTCGGCCACAAGGCCGAGCAGTTCCACGAGAACACCACCGTGGAAATCATCTGGACCGTGGTCCCGTTCCTGATCCTCGTCGGCATGGCCTGGCCGGCGACCAAGACCCTGATCGCGTTCAAGGACACGTCCAGCCCCGACATCACGATCAAGGCCACGGGTTACCAGTGGAAATGGGGCTACGACTACGTCAAAGGCGAGGGCGAGGGCATTTCGTTCCTGTCGGCGCTGTCCACGCCGCAGGACCAGATCCACAACCGCAAGCCCAAGGAAGAGCACTACCTGCTCGAAGTGGACAATCCGCTGGTGGTGCCGGTGGGCAAGAAGGTGCGCGTGCTCACTACCGCCAACGACGTGATCCACTCGTTCTGGGTGCCGTCCTTCGGCATCAAGCAGGACGCCATTCCGGGCTTCGTGCGCGACACCTGGTTCCGCGCCGACAAGGAAGGGACCTACCGCGGCCAGTGCGCCGAGCTGTGCGGCAAGGACCACGGCTTCATGCCCATCGTGGTCGAAGTGGTGTCCGAGGACAAGTACAAGCAGTGGGTCGCCGACAAGAAGAAGCAGGCGAGCGCGGCCGCCGAAGATCCGAACAAGCAGTGGACGCTGGCGGAGTTGCAGGCCAGGGGCGAAAAGGTATACGCGGCAAATTGCGCCGCCTGCCATCAGCCGACCGGCAAGGGCATGCCGCCGGCATTCCCGGCCCTCGACGGCTCCAAGATCGCCACCGGGGACAAGGCCGCGCACATCGAGCGCGTGCTCGACGGCAAGCCCGGCACCGCCATGGCCGCATTCGGCAAGCAGCTTTCCGACACCGACATCGCCGCCGTCATCACCTATGAACGCAACGCCTGGGGCAACAAGACGGGCGACCTGGTGCAGCCGGCCGAAGTCAAAGCGGCGCGTAAGTAACAACGAACAGGATTTCAGGAGAAACGCATGAGCGCAGTCATCGATACCCACGGCCACGGTCACGCAGATCACGGCGAGCATGCGCACCACCCGTCCGGGCTGATGCGCTGGGTCACCACCACCAATCACAAGGACATCGGCACGATGTACCTGTGGTTTTCGTTCACCATGCTGCTGCTGGGCGGGGTGCTGGCGCTGACGCTGCGCAGCGAACTGTTCGAGCCGGGCATCCAGATCGTCAATCCGGAATTCTTCAACCAGCTCACCACCATGCACGGCCTGATCATGGTGTTCGGCGCGATCATGCCGGCCTTCGTCGGATTCGCCAACTGGCAGATACCGATGATGATAGGCGCGCCCGACATGGCGTTTGCGCGCATGAACAACTGGAGCTTCTGGCTGCTGCCGGTGGCCGCGACGCTGCTCGTGATTTCGTTTTTCGTCCCGGGCGGCGCCCCGGGCGCGGGCTGGACCATCTATGTGCCGCTGTCGATCCAGATGGGCCCGGGCATGGACCTCGGCATCTTCGCGCTGCATATCATGGGCGCCTCCAGCATCATGGGCTCGATCAACATCATCACCACCATCCTCAACATGCGCGCACCGGGCATGACGCTGATGAAAATGCCGATGTTCGTCTGGACCTGGCTGATCACCGCCTACCTGCTGATCGCGGTGATGCCGGTGCTCGCCGGCGCCATCACCATGGTTCTGACCGACCGCCACTTCGGCACCTCGTTCTTCAACGCGGCGGGCGGCGGCGACCCGGTGATGTTCCAGCACATTTTCTGGTTCTTCGGCCACCCCGAGGTCTACATCATGATCCTGCCCGCGTTCGGCATCATCAGCCAGGTGATCCCGACGTTCGCGCGCAAGCCCCTGTTCGGCTATGCCTCGATGGTGTATGCGACCTCCTCGATCGCGATCCTGTCGTTCATCGTCTGGGCGCACCACATGTTCACCGTGGGACTGCCCACCGCGGGACTGCTGTTCTTCATGTACGCGACCATGCTGATCGCGGTGCCCACCGGCGTGAAGGTGTTCAACTGGCTCGCCACCATGTGGAAGGGCTCGATGACCTTCGAGACGCCGATGCTGTTCGCAGTCGGCTTCATCTTCGTGTTCACCATGGGCGGCTTCACCGGCCTGATGTGCGCGATCATGCCGGTGGACGTGCAGCTGCAGGACACCTACTACGTGGTCGCGCATTTCCACTACGTGCTGGTGGCGGGATCGCTGTACGCGATTTTCGCCGGCACTTATTTCTGGATTCCGAAGTGGACCGGCCGCATGTATGACGAGACCCTGGGCAAGTGGCACTTCTGGCTGTCGCTGGTGTTCTTCAACGTCACCTTCTTCCCGATGCACTTCCTCGGGCTCGCGGGCATGCCGCGGCGCATCCCGGACTACGCGAGCCAGTTTACCGAGTTCAACCAGATCGCCACCATCGGCGCGTTCGGTTTCGGCCTCTCGCAGCTGCTGTTCCTGTACATCGTCTTGAAAGTAACCGTGTTCCGCAAGGGCGAGAAAGCGCCGGCCAAGCCGTGGGAAGGCGCCGATACCCTGGAGTGGACCCATCTGCCCAGCCCGGCGCCCTATCACAGCTTCGTGGAAGCGCCGGAAGTCAAGTGATGCAGGCGAACGGCATGCGCCGCGGCGACGCCAGCAACAAACGAACGGGGCTGATTCTGGCGGCGGTCGCGCTCGCTTTCTTTTTCGCGATCATGCTCAGGTACTGGCTGGCAAAATGAGCATGGCACACGCGGAAAAAAAGGCATCACCGCTGCAGATCGCGCGCGCGGTGTTCTGGTCCTTCCTGGGCATCCGCAAGCGTCGCGACTACGAGGCGGACAGCGTAAAGCTCAAGCCGCAGCAGGTGATCATCGCCGGCCTGATCGGGGCGGCGTTGTTTGTACTGAGTCTGTTATTGCTGGTGCGCCTGGTCATCAGCCAGCTGGCATAAATCGAGGAGAGAGAACATGAGCGATCAGGCTCAGCACTATTTCGTACCGCAGCCCTCCCATTGGATGATCGTCGGCTCGTTCGCGCTGCTGTTCATGGCGGGCGGCGCGGCGATGTGGTTCAACGGCGTCGAGGCCGCCCGCTACGGCGTATTGTTCGGTTTCGCCCTGCTCGTGTTCATGATGTTCCGCTGGTTCGGCGACGTGGTGCGCGAATCCGAGGGCGGCAAGTACGGCAAGCAGGAGGACGTATCGTTCCGCTGGGGCATGAGCTGGTTCATATTCTCGGAAGTGATGTTCTTCGCCGCCTTCTTCGGCGCGCTGTTCTATGCGCGCGTGCTCGCCGTGCCCGATCTGGGCGGCCTCACCAGCAGGGAATTGCTGTGGCCGGACTTCAGCGCGCACTGGCCCAGCGCAGGCCCGGGCTTCAAGGAGCAATTTTCGCCCATGGCCGCGTGGGGCGTGCCGGCGTTGAATACCCTGCTGCTGCTTTCCTCGGGCGTCACGCTTACCATCGCGCACTTCGGCATGCTCGCGGGCAATCGCACCAAGCTGAAGCTGTTCCTGTTCCTGACGATTGCGCTCGGGGTGACCTTCCTCGGCTTCCAGATATTCGAATATTCCCACGCCTATTCCGAGCTGAATCTCAAGCTCACCACCGGCATCTACGGCACGACCTTTTTCATGCTCACGGGTTTCCACGGTTTCCACGTGACCATAGGCGTGATCATGCTGACCACCATGCTGTTCCGCTCGATCGCCGGGCACTTCAAGCCGGATCACCATTTCGCGTTCGAGGCGGTCGCCTGGTACTGGCACTTCGTCGACGTCGTGTGGCTGCTGTTGTTCATCTTCGTCTATTGGGTATAGCGCGGACGATTTAGCCGGCACGAGGAGTGCCGGCGCAGCAGCGTTTCCCGCGAGGGACTTCAGGCGCGCCGCACATCGTGCGGCGCCGTCGTTTCAGGCTGGGGCTTGCCTACTGTATTTTTCCCGGAATCAGGCCGAAGTAGTAGCCGGCCATCAACAGCAGGAACAAGGTCAGCGACAGTCCGACGCGCAGTGCCAGGGCGCGCGCAGTGCGGTGTGACTGGCCGCGGTCATTGATCAGATAGAACAGCGCCGAACCCAGGCTGCCCAGGATCAGTATGATGAACAGGATGACGACGATTTTCATTGCAGGCGCCAGCGGAATTTTGCGAGTGTATCCCAGTCAAACCGGCGTTACCAGAAAAGCTGAGGCTGCATGCTAGGCAAGCGGCGCTTCCGCCCTGCATTCCTGCCCGGCGCGGCGGCGCTCGCCGCAATCGCGCTCACCGTTTCGCTGGGCAACTGGCAGACGCGCCGGGCCGAGGAAAAACTCGCCCTCGCGCGCGAGCTCGACGATGCGGCGAGCCATGCCGTGCTGGCGCTGCCGTCGGCGCCGGTGGACGCGCGCGACTACGAGTTCAGGCGCGTCAGCGCGCGCGGCGAGTACTCGACCAAGTATTCAATTCTGCTGGACAACCGGGTGCTGCACGGCAGCGCCGGCTATCAGGTGCTTACGCCGCTCAGAATCGCCGGCGGCGACATGTACGTGCTGGTGAACCGCGGCTGGGTCGCCGCCGGACTGCGGCGCGACGTTCTGCCGCAGGTCGCCACGCCGGCAGGAAACGTCGTCGTGGAAGGCGTTGCGATCGTCCCCAGCGCCCACATATTCGAACTCGATGCGAAGACCGTGGAGGGCAGCGTGTGGCAGAACCTGGTCCTCGGTCGCTACGCGAAATGGTCCGGACTCAGACTGCAGCCGATCGTGCTGCAACAGACCAGCGCTGCCGCCGACGGCCTGGCGCGCGTATGGGAGAGGCCGGACACCGGAGTCAACATGCACCGCGGCTACGCGTTCCAGTGGTACGCGCTTGCAATCACCATCCTGATCACCTATGTCGCGCTCAGCTTCAAGCCCGAAACCTGACCGGCGTGCCGGACGCAGGAAGCTGCTCCTGATCGCAGCTTTGTGCCTCGCGCCTTTTGTCGCCGCGGTGATCGCCTATTTCTATTGGCAACCGCAGGGCGGGACGAGCAACTATGGCGAGCTCATTGCGGCGCATCCGCTGAGCGATCCGCCGCTGCGCCTTCTCGACCAGCGCCCGTTCAGGCTGTCGGCGCTGCGCGGCAAGTGGGTGCTGCTGCAGCTGGACCGTGCCGAATGCGACAGCGCCTGCCGCGCCAAGCTGTACGACATGCGCCAGGTGCGCCTTGCGCAGGGACGCGAGATGGATCGCGTCGAGCGCGTATGGCTGATCCTGGATGAGGCGCCGCTGGAAACCATGCTGATGCGCGAATACGACGGCACGCGCATGCTGCGCGCCGGCGGCAGCCCGATCGTCGCCGAGTTTCCGCCGCCGGGCGAGGCGCGCGATCATATCTACCTGATCGATCCGCACGGCAACCTCATGCTGCGCTTTCCCAGGAATGCCGATCCGCGCCGCATGCTCAAGGATCTGTCGCGCCTGCTGCGCGCATCGCGCATCGGTTAGGCCGGTTGCACCGTGATAAACTGCAACGTTGTTTTCTCCAGCTGATCTCATGGCCACACAGCTTATCCTTCAGGGCACGGCGCAGCGCATGCGCCAGTTCTATGCCCTGACCAAGCCGCGCGTGACCATGCTGGCGGTATTCTGCGCGGTGATCGGCATGTTCCTCGCCACGCCGGGCATGGTACCCTGGCGCGTGCTGTTCGCCGGCACTTTCGGCATCGCCCTGCTCGCGGGCGCCGCATTCGCGATCAACTGCCTGATCGAACAGGAGATCGACGCCAAGATGGCGCGCACGCGCTGGCGGCCCTCGGCGCGCGGCGAGTTGAGCTCGCTGCAGACCGTCGTCTTCGCCGGCGTGATCGGCGGCATCGGCATGTTCCTGCTCTATCGCTATGTCAATGCGCTCACCATGTGGCTGACCTTCGCCACCTTTGTCGGCTACGCCATCATTTATACGATCCTGCTTAAACCGGCGACGCCGCAGAACATCGTCATCGGCGGGATATCGGGCGCGATGCCGCCGCTGCTGGGCTGGACTGCAGTCACCGGGGACGTGGCGCCCGAGGCGCTGCTGCTGGTGCTGATTATCTACGCCTGGACGCCGCCGCATTTCTGGGCGCTGGCGCTGTACCGCACCGAGGATTTCAACCGCGCCGGCCTGCCGATGCTGCCGGTCACGCACGGGCAGAAATTCACCCGGCTGCACGTGCTGCTGTACACCCTGATCCTGATCGCGAGCACGCTGCTGCCCTTCGTCTACGGCATGAGCGGCTGGATCTATCTGGCCGCGGCGATCGCGCTCGACGGCATGTTCCTCTACTACGCAGTGAGAATCTACCTCGCCTACAGCGATCGCCTGGCACAGCAGACCTTCCGCTTTTCCGTGCTCTATCTCGCCGGGCTGTTCAGCGCCCTGCTGCTCGATCACTATGTATAAGCCGGCCTGGCGCGGCCTCGGCGCGCTGTTGCTGGCGCTTGCGCTGGCGGGCTGCGGCACGCCGCAGCCCAGTTTCCACAATACCGACATTACCGGCAGCGACTGCTGCAAGGACTTCCGCCTGACCGACCATCACGGCAGGACGCGCACGCTGGAGGATTTTCGCGGCAAAGCGGTAGTGATCTTCTTCGGCTACACCCAGTGTCCGGACGTCTGTCCGACGACCATGGCCGAATTGAAGTCGGCGATGCAGGAGCTGGGGTCCGACGCGCAGCGCGTACAGGTGCTGTTCGTGACCCTGGATCCTGAGCGCGATACGCGCGAATTGCTGGCGAATTATGTGCCCGCGTTCGATCCGAGCTTTCTCGGCCTGTACGGCGACCTGGATACGACGGCCAGGACCGCGAAGGAATTCCGCGTGTTCTACCAGAAGAAGGCCGGTCCGACGCCCGGCAGCTATACGCTGGACCATACCGCCGGCAGCTATGTGTTCGATGCCCAGGGGCGGGTACGGCTGTTCGCGCGCTACGGCGGTGACGGCGGCGCGAACCTGGTCGCAGATCTGCGTACCCTGCTCAGGCAGGGATAGGCGCAGGCGCCGGACGCAGAACTGAATTCAATCGGAGGGAACGCGTCCTCTCGTGCTCCCCTGCATCGGGGGCCGTTTCGGTAATTCTGAAATCGTCCCTCAGGCCGCCGAGAGCAGGCCTTTCATTTTCTGCATCGCCTTGACTTCGACCTGGCGTATGCGTTCGGCCGAAACCTTGAATTCGGCCGCCAAGTCGTGCAGCGTCGCCGGATTCTTCTCGCGCAGCCAGCGCGCTTCGATGATGCGGCGGCTGCGCGCGTCGAGGGATTTCAGCGCCGACTGCAGGCCTGCCACGCCGACGCGCTCGTTTTCGACCGTTTCCAGCAATTTCGATGGCTCGTTTTCCGCATCGGTCAGATAGGCGATGGGCGCGTAGCTGTCCTCGTCGTCATCATTGGCTTCCAGGGCGACATCCTGGCCGGAAATGCGCATTTCCATTTCCCGCACTTCCTCGGGCTTGACCCGGAGCTGCCGCGCCATGTCTTCGATCGCGTCCTGCGACAAGGGCCCCAGGCCCTTTTTCATCGAGCGCAGGTTGAAAAACAGTTTCCTCTGCGCCTTGGTCGTGGCGAGCTTGACCAGACGCCAGTTCTTGAGGATGAATTCGTGCATCTCCGCCTTGATCCAATGGATGGCGAAGGACACCAGGCGCACATTGCGCTCCGGGTCGAAGCGCTTCACCGCCTTCATCAGGCCGACGTTGCCTTCCTGGATCAGGTCGGCATGGGGCAGGCCGTAGCCGAGGTAGCCGCGGGCTATGGCCACTACCACCCGCAGGTGCGATACCACCAGGGCGCGCGCCGCGTCGATGTCGTTTTCGTCGCGCAGCTTGCGCGCCAGGCGCAACTCTTCCTCCGCGCTGAGCAGCGGAAAGCGGTTCACCGTGGCGATATAGGTTTCCAGGCTTCCGACCAGGGAAGGCACCGGCAAGGCCATAACTTGATTCATTTTTTTGCTCCTTTCAGCATGGCGCTTCGTGGCTGGACCAGAACTCCAGGCCGGCTTGCGCCCCCGAAATATGCTCCATTTTAGCACTCTCGGCGTTGGAGTGCCAATGGCCGGCGGAAGTTCCGCGGCGGGTGCGCGGCGCCCTAAGGGAGGCAGCGGAACGCCCTTGCATGGATCAAGTCCGGCCCCTATCCAGGCCGCGCGCCGGCTTCAGGCCGGGTGGCCCTGGCGCATTCGTGCCCTGAGCAGGCGGTTGCGGTACTGCAGCTCCCGCGCGAGCTGCACTGCGACCATATAGTCCAGCCGCAAGGCCACCGAGGGGGCGGAGGAAAACAGGCTGCGATAGGCGTCCCGCTCCACGCAGGCAACCGACACCGGGCTGGTGGAAGTGACGGTCGTCGTTGCCGGCACGTCATCGACCAGGCCCAGCAGACCGAAAACTTCGCCGCTGCGCAGCTCCTGCGGATCGATGGCGTTGCCGGCGTTGTCATGGCGCGTCACCTGCACGCTGCCTTCGAGCAGCACGTACAGCGTGTGGATAGGCGCGCCCTGGCTAAAGAAGGTGTAGCCGCTGCTGTGCGCTTCCGATCGCATCATCTGAACCAGGACATCGAGTTCCGCAGCGGGAAGGCCATCGAAGGCGGGCAGGCTGGACAAGAATTTCCGGAATTCCATTACCCCCCCGAAGCCCCGAACAAGGTCCAAAGCAGGCCGCCTTTCTTGCGCGGCCGTTCGACCTCCGCAGACGTGATCGGGATGTTTTCCGCAGCCAGCGAAGTTCTGAGGCGCTCGGCCAGCATGATCCTCAGGTGTCGCAGCAGGGTTCCGGCCACTGCGCTGTTGTTGTTTAGCAGATCTTCGAAAGCCTGATGCTTGAGGCGCAGCAGTTTCACCGGCGTCAGGGTAGTGACGGTGGAACTGGCCAGCATTTCGCCCGACAGCACCGATACTTCGCCCAGCCATTGGCCGGGCCCGAGATGGCCCAGAGAGATCTGCTGTCCGTTCTCCTCGACCGAAATTGCAACCTCGCCGTCGACCAGAAAATAGACCGAGTCCACCGGCATCCGGTCGCGGATGAGCTTGCGATGCTGCGGCAGCTCGAGCGTGGACATCGCATCGATCAGAATGCGCAGATTATCGGGGCCCAGTTCCTGCGCAAGCTGCGGAAATTGTTCGGGGAAACCTGGAATCATTTTGCTAGACTCTCATATCTGATGGGTCGACCGCAAGGACAAGATGTGGCTCGCCGGAAGCGATGCCGTTGGATACAATTAACAGACCCCAAGCAGGAGGACAACCATGGCATACAAGGCGTGGCTCGGCGCCATTCTGATGCTGCTGAGCTGTGCGGCAGCCGCCCAGACAAATCCCAAGGCGCAATTGGAAGCGGGAATGTCGGAGGCGCAGCGCGGGAATTATGAGGCCGCGCGCAAGGCATGGGAACCGCTGGCGGGGCAGGGCAACTCGGACGCGCAGAACAATATGGGTGTGCTCTATGAGCGCGGCTGGGGCGTGACGCGCGATCCGGTCAAGGCATCCGAGTGGTACCGGCGCGCGGCCGAGCAGGGAAACGCTTCGGCGCAGAACAACCTCGGCGTGCTTTACGAGCGCGGCTTCGGCCTGCCCAAGGATTTCAAGCTCGCGGCCGACTGGTACCGCCGTGCCGCCAATCGCGGCGATGTGAATGCGCAGAACAACTTGGGCGTGCTGTACGAGCGCGGGCAGGGCGTGAATCAGGACATGCAGGCGGCGCTGCGCCTGTACCGGGGAGCGGCCGACAAAGGGCTGGCGCAGGCACAGAACAATCTCGGCGTGTGCTACGAAAAAGGTCGCGGCGTCCCGCAGGACTATGGACAGGCGCTGGCCTGGTATCGCAAGGCGGCCGAGCAGGGCCATGCGGCGGCGCAGAACAATCTCGGCGTGCTGATTGGCTCGGGCCGCGGCGTCGCGGAAGATATCGTCCAGGCAAATTTCTGGTTCACGCTGGCGGCCAGCGGCGGCAGCGCCAACGGCGCCACCAATCGCGACGGCACCACCCGACGCCTGACGCAGCAGCAACGGGAGCAGGTCGAAAAGCTACTTGCGGATTGGCAAGCCGCTCATTCCTCGGCGCGGCGCTGAAACCGGGCCTGCCGCCTGGCTTCTAGGTGATGCTGGCGCGCGTGGCATCGTTCTCCTTATTTCGCCCGGTACGGGGCTGGCTGGCCCTGGCCCTCTGGGCGGTGGCTTGCGCCGCGGCGGCGCAGACGCCACCGACTCCCGGCACCGTGCTCGAAGGCCTGCAGATCAAGCGGCTGCCGGCACAGGGTGCCGCCCCGGCCGAGTTCATTTTTCCCAAGGAAGGCCCGATTGCGGCGCACGGGAAAGACGGGCGGCGCTTCTTCGTAAAGGGTTTCCATTTCGAGGGCAATTCGGTGTTTACCGAGGCGCGCCTGCGCCGCGTGGTCGAGCGCTTCGTCGATCTTCAGCTCAACCTGTACGACCTGTCCAAGGCCGCCGATGCCGTGACCCGTTATTACCGGGACCAGGGTTATCCGGTCGCCAGCGCGTACGTCCCGGTGCAGCGCGTCGAGGACGGGCTGGTCGTCATCCAGGTGCTCGAGGGCAAGCTCGGGACGCTGGTTTTCAGCGGCGGCCGTCGTTACAGCTCGGAAATGCTGCGCGGCTATGTCGAAGAGCTCAAGGGCGATCCGCAGATCACGATAGGCCGCCTCGAACGCAGCCTGCTGTTGATGAACGATTTGCCCGGACTCACGGCCCGTGCCAGCCTGGCGCCCGGCGCGAGCCGCGGCGAAACCGAGGCGACGATCGATCTCGAGGAAACGCCGGCTTCGCTGACGCTGCAATTCAACAATTCGGGGCGCAAGGAGGCCGGCGCCCTGCGCATGGACGTCGGCGGCACGATCAACAATCCGCTGGGCATAGGCGATCAGATCAGCTTGCGCGCCATGCGCGCCGAGAAGAATCTGATGAATTACCACAGCCTCGGCTACAGCCTGCCGCTGGGGCATCAAGGCCTGCGCCTGTCGTTGTCGGATTCGGCGGTGGACTATCGCGTCGCCGGCGACTTCGCGGCGCTGGGCATCGAAGGACTGGTCAACAGTCGCGACGCCTACCTGACTTACCCCCTGCGGCGCAGCCGGATTTCCAACATCATTGTCACCGGCGGCGTGAAATCGACCGAAGTGCGTCAAACGGCCTTGAACGCGCCGCTTTCGGCCAGCCGCCTGAACGTCGCCAGCATCGGATCGGCGGCGAACTGGGTGCATGAGAATTCCGCCACGACCTCGCTTTCGGCGACCTATTCGAGCAATTTCCGCAACAACTATGGCGTCAACCCGGATGCCCTGCGTGGCAAGCTCGAACTCGATTTCACCCATCTCACCGGTATTTCCTCACGCTGGGATGCCTACACCAGGATAAATGGGATGATAGGCGCCGGCGCAGTGCCGGATACGGAGAAGTTCAGCCTGGGCGGCCCCGACAGCGTGCGCGGCTATCGCGTTGCAGAGTTCCGCGGCGACCGCGGCTACCTGCTGACCGTGGAATTCCGGCGCCAGGTTGCGATCGGCAACAGGCCCGCTATGCTCAGCGTATTCCATGATCAGGGCGCGGTGGGGAACGCCGGCTTTGCGGGCCTGGACAAGCTCTCGAGCTGGGGCACCGGAAGCACCATTTTCCTGAGCAAGAACAGCCGTATTCGCGGCGATATCGCCTGGCCCACGAGCAGGCACGTCGCCGGGGACGGCCAGACCGGCGCGCGCGCCTGGGTCTCCGCGGTCATTTCGTTTTGACCCAAAGAATGTGCACGAGGGCGATGGCTTTCATGCAATGTTTGGCTAAACTTGAACAGTGTCCCGATCGCGGAGGCCGGCCGGCTTGAGCAAACCGCAATTCCCGCTGAGACGCTTGCCTGCGCTGGCTCAGACTGCGTGGAGCGGCTGCGCCGATGCCGGACTGGCGGGTCTGCTGCTCGCATTTTCGACCGGCGCTTTGGCACAACTGCCTGCGGGCGCCAATGTGGTCGCCGGTCAGGTCAGCATCTCCCAACCTGGCCCGCAGCGACAACTCATCCGTCAGGGCAGCGACAAGGCCATCATCGACTGGCGCAGTTTTTCCATAGGCAGCGGCAGCGCGGTCAGCTTTGCGCAACCGGGCAGCAATTCCGTCGCGCTCAACCGCGTGGTGGGCGGCGACGCTTCGAGCATACTCGGCAGCCTGAGCGCCAACGGCCAGATCTTCCTGGTCAACCCCAACGGCATTTATTTCGGACGCGGCGCGATCCTGGATACGGCGGGTCTGCTCGCCACGACGCTGGACATCGGCAACGACGACTTCCTCGCGGGGCGTTATACCTTTTCGCGCAGCGCCAGGGCAGCCGATGGCGCAGCTGTAAGCAATGATGGCATGTTGCGCGCGCGCGACGGCGGCTACATCGTTCTCGCGGGAGATCGCGCAAGCAATTTGGCCGGCGGCCGCGCCGAAGCCCGCCTCGGTACCGTCGCCCTCGCCGCCGGCAACAAAATCACTCTGGACATCAACGGCGACAGCCTGGTGCGTTTTTCCGTAGACGCAGCCACGGCGGACCGTCTCGGCGGTGCGACGAATCTAGGCCAGATTGCCGCCGACGGCGGTCGCGTGCTCATGACGGCGATGGCGGCGCGGGAGGCCACGGGTGCGGTCGTCAACAACAGCGGCATTATCCGCGCGGCCGGCATCGAGGAGCGTGATGGCGAAGTCCTGCTGACCGCGGGCACCGGCGAGGCGCAGGTCAGCGGCGGTATCGACGTGTCGGGCGTGCACGGCGGGCGCATTGCGGTGACCGGGGAGCGCGTGGCAGTCCTCGGCGGATCGGTGCTCGATGCCTCGGGGCAGCGCGGCGGCGGCACCGTGCTGCTCGGTGGAGATTACCAGGGCAAGAACGCCGCGCTGGCCAATGCCAAGACCAGCTACGTCGCTGCAACAGCCAACATACGCGCCGACGCTACGGCAACGGGCAATGGCGGCAAGGTAATCGTCTGGGCGGACGACTCGACCCAGGCCTACGGCAGGTTCTCTGCGCGCGGCGGGCCGCAGGGCGGCGACGGTGGCTTCGTCGAGACCTCGGGCAAGCAGTATCTGGACGTGGCCGGCGCCAGAGTCGACACCCGCGCACCGAATGGCGCAAGAGGCCAGTGGCTGCTCGACCCGACTGACGTCACCATTACACACGGCATCGCCGTCCTTGGCGGGGGCGCATACGCCAACGGCGGCGGCGCCAGCTCTTCGGTCAGCGATGGCGACATCAACGGCAATCTGGCGACCACCGACGTCACCATATCCACCAGCAGCGGTGGTGCGAGCACCGGCAACATCACGCTCAACGGCAGCGCGGATACGGGGGGCGCGGTCGCCATCAGTTCCGCCAGCGGCCACGACCTCGCCCTGGCTGCCGATGGCGCAATCACGTTCAATGGGGGCGCGACGGTAGGCCTGGGCACGGGCAGGCTGCTCCTGACTGCCAAGGCGGGAATCACGCAGGCGGCCGGATCATCCATCACCGCCAACGGCTTGCTGGTGCAGGGAACCGGAAACTTTACCCTCGGCCAGCCTTCCGACGTGCGCAGCAACAAAGTCGGCACCGTCGCCGCAGACGTGACCGGCAACTTCAGTTTCACCAATGTAAACGGCGATCCGGCATCCACCATGGCCGTGGGTACGGTCAATGGCATAACCGGGATTCAGAGCCATGGCGGCGATATTACGGTGTATGACGACAGCACCGCTGGTCTGCAGATCAATGCCGCTGTGAGCACCGGCAGCGCGGCCGCCGGCACGGTGGCGCTGCGCGCGTCCGAAGCCAGCACCAGCGGCTTCCAACCCCTGGCCATCAACGCCGCAGTCACCGGCGGGACAGTGAAGCTGGAGGCTGCGGACAACCTCACGCAATCGGCTGCGGGCGTGATCACGGCTGGCGACCTGGTGGTGCGCTACGCGGCCGGAACCAACCAGGACAGTGCTGACCTGTCGAGCGCCGCGAACGCGGTCAGCCGCCTCGCCGCCTCGGTCACCGGAACCAAGATCGATGCCGGCAACAGCTTCGCCTTCAGCAACGCCGCAGGCAACGCATTGCAGATCACGACTGTGGACGGGATTGCGGGGATCACCAGCAAGGGCGGCAATATCAGCCTCAGGGCCGATTCTCTGGACGTGACGCAGGCGGTGGATGCAAGCGGCGTGGCCAACGCGGCGGTGAGCCTGAGCAGCGCCGATCCGGCGCGGGCGATACGCCTGGGCAGCGAATCCGCCGCGGCCATGTCCCTGACGCAAGCCGAACTCGATCTGGTCAAGCCGGGCGCGTCCGGCGTGCTGCGCATCGGCGACGCCGGCAACACCGGCGGCATCGACCTTGCCGGGAACATTGCCTCGGGCGCCAACTGGAATACCTTGTCTCTCAAGACCGGCGGCGCGCTGACCCAGTCCAGCGGCACGCTCACGGTTCCGAATCTGGCCGCCTATGCCAACGGTTCGCTGAGTCTCTCCAATACCTCAACTTCTGCGGGTACGGTGGCGCTGCGTTCCAATGGTTCGCTCAGCTACAGCTATGGCGGCGGCAGCCTGGCGGACCTGAATGTAGCGAGCATAGATGGCATCGTCGGCGCGAGTTCTCTCGGCGGCGCCATCGCCCTATCGTCGGTCGCCGCGCTGAACCTGAGCCAGGACGTGAATGCCGCTGGAGGCAGCATCAGCTTCACCGCCAATGGCTCCGGCATCAACCAGTCGGGCGGCGCCCTTACGGCCGCGGGCCTGAAGATCGCCGGCAGCGGCGCGTTCAATCTGAACCAGGCGGGGAATCAGGTGGGCACCCTCGCCGCAGCGGTATCCGGCGGCTTGAGTTACACGGATGCCGGCCTGCTCACCGTGGGCAGCGTCGGCGGCACCAATGGCATCTCCACCGCCGGCGCCTCGGTCACGCTGGTCGCCGATCGCCTCGCGATCAATCAGAACATCAATACCGCCGGGGGCGGCATCAACCTGAAGCCGCTGAGCGCGACGCAGAAGATCGACCTCGGATCGGCTTCGGATGCGACTGCGGGAACACTGGAACTGTCTGCCGCGGAAATATCCCGGCTCATGTCCGGCGGCGGCACGCTGACCTTCGGCGATGCCGCGATCAACGGCGCGATTACCGTCTCTGCGCCGGTCAGCGTGTCAGCACCCTTGAGCCTGCAGAACGGCAGCGGCGGCATCCAGCTCAACAGCAGTATCGCGGCGGGTTCGAATGGGGTCACCGTTGCGAGTACCGGCGTGGTGAGCGACAGCGGCGGCGCCACCGGTTTTTCCGCCGGCAGCCTCAACGTCCAGGCGCAGGGAGGCATCAGCCTGAGCGGTACCGGAAATTCGTTTGCAACCCTGTTTCTGGCGAACACCGGCGGCGGGACGGTGTCGGTCAACGACAACGGCGCAGATCTGTCCGTGAACAAGCTGACTCAGGCCGGTGCAGGTGCGGTATCGGTGAGCAACAGCGGCACGCTTTCGATCAATGCCTCGCCTGTCGATACCGGCGGCAACGCGCTGAGCTTGTCGTCCGGCGGCGCCATGACCTTGCTGCAGGACCTTACGGCCAGCGGCGCCAATATAAGGCTCAATGCGACATCGGGCGGGATCACGCAAAGCGCGGGCAACATCACGGCTGCAGGGCTGGAATTGAACGGCGCCGGAAATTTCAGCCTGAGCAATGTGAAGACGATCACGGCCGGGGCCAATACCACTTCCAGCTACAACAACGTTGCCACACTGGCTGCGGATATCAACGGGACGCTTGCCTACAGGGACGAAGACGCGTTGACGGTCGGAACCGTGGGCGCGACGAGCGGCATCAACACGCATGGCAACGGGCTGACCATCGTGACCGGCGGCCCCAAGACCACTTCCCCGGCCAGCAATGCGGGCGGAACGCTGACCCTGGCTACGAGCCTCGATGCGGGCGCTGGCACCATGAGCCTGAGCGCCAACAATGCGGCGATCAATCAAACCGGCGGCGCGCTCACGGCGGGCAGCCTGACCGTCGCGAGCGGCGGCGCGGCGACTTTGAATCAGCCGGGCAACAATGTGAATACGATTTCCGTCGCATCCAATGGCGCGGTCGCCTACCGGGATGCGGATGCGCTCACCGTGGGCGGCAGCGGCATTTCCAGCGGTCCTTCCGGCGGCGATATCAGCTTGACCACGGGCGGCGCGATGACCCTGACTCAGGACATCAGCGCGGGAAACGGCACCATCACGCTCAATAGCGGTGCCGGCGCCAGCCAGACCGGCGGCAATCTGACCGCAAGCAAATTGCTGATCCTGGGTGCGGGCCCCTATGCGCTGACACAAGCTGCTCCGACGCCGGGAACCGGGAACGGCAATGACGTCGCGACCATTGCCGGCAGTTTTTCCGGCGACCTGACTTACCTGGATAACACCGGCCTGACCATAGGCAGCATCGGCGGCGTAAACGGCCTGACCAGCACCACCGGCGGCAGCATCGATGTTCAGACCATGAGCGGCGGCATAACGGTGAGCCAGCCGGTGGTGAGCGCGGCGGTGCCGACGCGCGGTGATGTTTCGCTGGTCGCTGCCGGAAGCATGGCGGTGAATGCCGACGTGCGCGGCAACCAGGTGCGGCTCAACAGCGGCGGCACGATGAGCCAGGGCGCAGGCGTGGTCGAAGGCACGACCCTGCTGCTCGGCGCGAGCAACAATGCCGATGCCGCCATCTGGAACCGCGTCGGCAGTCCCACGCTGGCGGAACTGGTGCGCTACTTCACCGGCGCCACGGTGCTGGACGAAGACCTGACGGCGACCAAGCTCATCATCTACGGCATAGACGGTGCCACCAGCTTCGCGCTCGCGCCGGGGCGCAAGATCACCGCGACCAGCCTGCTGCTCGGCGGACTCGGCAGCTTCGATCTCGGCAATGCCGGAAACGACATCCAGACCCTGGCGGCGTTCCGGCCCTGGGGCAGCAACGCGGGATACAGCATCACCTTTGCCGACAGCGGCAGTTTTTCGACCGGGACAATCAGCTGGAATTCGCGCCTCACGCACGCAGGCTGGTGGTGGGATGGCAACAAAACAGTCAACGGCGTGCTCAACAATGCCTTCCTGCCCCCTGCCTATGCAATCTACGGCTTTGGCGGCGTCGGCGGCGACGTGCGCCTGAGCGCAGGCGGCGTAGGCGCGATCAATCTGGGCAAGAACGTGGAGACGGGCGGGCTGGTGGCGCTGAGTTCGCCCGGCGGGGTGACGGAGGCCGCCGGCGTCACCATCTCGGCAGACCAGTTGAAGTTGACCGGGCAGGGCAATTTCATTCTCACCAACGCCAACGCCGTCACGACGATGGCGGCTCAGGTGACGAATTCCAGTGAGCTGAGCTTCAACAACACGAACTCCCTGACTCTGGGCACTGTGGACGGACTCGCCGGTGTCGCGCTGTCGGGCCCGGGCGAGGCGACCCTGAACGTAGGTTCGAACTCACAGGCCTTGACGGTAACGGGTCCAGTGTCCGTGGTCACTGCCGGCGGAGCGAATCCAAATTCCGCGCCGGCCCACGTCAACCTGCGTTCGTACCAAAATTTGACCCTGCAGAGCAGCGTGACGGCGCGCGGGGGTTCCGCCGGCAGCAGCGCCGGCGCCGAGGTGAATCTACGCTCCGACGTCGGCGGAATTTTTCAGAACGCCGGCAGTATCGCGGTCTACGACGACGGTCCCTCCACCGCGGCGGCGCAGGCGCCGCACAGCGCCCGGGTATCGATCCGCGCGGGCGCCAATTTCCTCGATGCGGGCAGCAGCATCGTGCCTTGCTACACCTATTACAACGGCAACTGCGGCCAGGTCAGGCTCAACGGCGTGAGCGCGACGTCCGACCGTGGCAGCGCGGTGGTCGACGTATTCGCCCCCAATACCCTGATCAGCTACGGCGGCATCAGCGCAAGCAGCCAGACCGCGCCGCGCATCAGCCTCGCCGGCGACATCCAGGATTCCAGTGACAACCTGGTTTCCACTTCCTCCCTGGATATTCGCGGCGCGACCACCGTCAGCCAGCCGGGCGCGGACGTCAACACCCGGGCTAGCAGTGAAACCGCCGGCCTGCTGCTCTCGGGTTACGACATCAGCACCAGCGGCGCGCTCGCGTCGAACAGCAGCTACGGTATCGCGGTCAGCGCGCAGCGCAACATCGCTTTCGGTGCGAACGTGAGCACCACTGCCAACGACGGCGTCAGCCTTTCCACCGGAAGCGACAGCGGCTGGGTCACGACCAGCGGAAGCGCGCGGGTGACGGCCAAGCAGCTGGGCCTCACCGGGGGCAGGGACCGCGGCATCTTCAATCTCGCCACCGACATCGAGTCCTTGCAGGTGCTGGGCGCCCGCGCGCTGACCATAGACAACAGCGTGCATACCGGGATGCTGCTTGCCACGGTGGTTGGTCGCGTGGCGCCCGAGACTACCGATCCGAGTTCCGGCACAGTGACACCGGCCGTGGACAAGCCGGTCGGCGCGGTGTCGCTGACCACGGGCGGTGATCTGACGATTTTCTCGTTCAACAATCTTTCCGGAGCTACCTACTTCGGTACCAACTATTCCTGGGATCTGAACGGCAACCTGACTTCGAACTATCAGCCGATGAAGCTGATCGCGAATAACATCGTCGAGACACCGGGCGCCTTCAACGTGAAGAAGGAGACCGAGATCACGCTGCGTCCCTACAGCGCCAGCCGTCCGATTGAGGTGCGCAACCTCCCGGCGACGAGCCCGGATCCCGGCACCACCTACTATCTTGGCGGGAGTTTTGGCTTGCTCAACCAGTTCAACCCCGACGCGCGGCTGATTATCGGCGGCGCGGGATACAGCGGGAACATCACGGTCGGCAGCCGCGACCTCACCAACAACTGGCCGAGTACCGAGCAGTTCACCCTGGGCCGGATGTCCATCACGTTTCAGACGACGGCACGCGTGTATAACAGCTTTTCGGCAGATCCCATGGATAGCCCCAACAATTGGAACTGGGGTTTTGCACCGCCGTACAGCCCGTATCCGCCAGTCAACTGCATCTTTGGTCAGGCCTGCATCGCCAAGCTGACCTCGAACGAAATCATCATTCGCGACAGCCTGTCGAACGGCGTGACCCAGCGCTATGTGCGCATTCCCGGTCAGGGTGACGGTACGGGCGGATTTACACCGGCTACCGACAGCGGCTCGAGCAGCAGCGGAGGGGGAGGAGGCAGCGGCGGCGGGAGCAGCAGTAGCAGCAGCAGCGGTTCCAGCAGCTCGGACCCGGGTCCGCCTTCCGGTCCGGGCACCCCGGGAGGCGGAGGCAGCAGCGGCACACCCAGCGACACGGTGACCACCGTCGTGGTCACGACCACGCCCGACACCAGCGGCGGCACTTTGACCGGGACTACGGACACGTCGGGCACGGGCGGCGGCACAACGACAGGCACGGCCACGCCAGGCGTGCTGTCGGCTGATGGCGGCTCCGGCAGCGGCGGTGGCAGTTCCCTCTCCGGCGTAGGCGACACGACCGGCGGCGGCGGAACCGGCGCAAGCGGCACGCTTGCAGGCGGCACTGGCGATACCGGCTCCAGCGGTTTCAGCGGTACGACCGATGCCGGCGGCTCGACCGACACCACGCTTGCCGGCGGCGACGGCAGCGGTGGCACAGGCTCCGGCACCACCGGAACGACCGGTACCACGGTACTCGCGGGCGGCGGAGATGGCGGCGTGTCCGGCAGCGGCAGCAGCGGCTTCTCCGGCGAAACGGGCACTGGCGGCAGCGATACCGGTCTTGCAGGCGGCCCTGACGGGGGCGGCACGACGCTCGCCGGTGGCGGGGACGGCGGCACGGGCGGCGGCAGCGGCAGCGGATTCTCCGACGGAAGCGGTGGTGCCGGTGGCAGCGGTGGCAGCGGGCTCGCAGGCGGTGCCGGTTCGGGCGGCAGCACGGTGGCGGGCGGCGCAGACGGCGGGACCGCGCTCGCCGGCGGCGGCGATGGCGGCACGGGCGGCGGTAGTGGCAGCGGATTCTCCGCCGGTAGCGGCGCTGGCGGTAGCGGTGACAGCGGGCTCGCGGGCGGTGCCGGTTCGGGCGGCAGCACGGTTGCGGGCGGCGGAGACGGCGGGACTACGCTCGCCGGTGGCGGAGATGGCGGCACGGGCGGCGGCAGCGGCAGCGGTTTCTCCGACGCAAGCGGCGGAGCCGGCGGTAGCGGTTTCTCCGACGCAAGCAGCGGAATCGGCGGTACTGGCGATAGCGGGCTCGCGGGCGGCACCGGTTCGGGCGGCACTACGCTCGCAGGCGGTGGCGCTGGCGGCACGGGCGGCGCGGGTTCCAGTGGTCTCTCTGGCGGCAGCGGTGGCGCCACAGCGCTTGCAGGCGGGGCAGATGGCGGCAGCGGCGGCGGCAGTGGCGGTTCCGGCTCGGGCGGTGCGGCGGGGGCGGGCGAAGGCGGCACGCTGGCCTTGGCTGGCGGCGACGGCACCGGGGGCGGCGACGGTTCGGGATCCGCGGGCGCCGGCGCCAGCGGTTTTGCCGGCGATGCGGGAGGCAAGAGCGAGGGCGGCGAAGGCGGCGGCGAAGGCAGCGGCACGGCTGGCACAGGCTCGGTGTTTGCAAGCGGTGAGGCAGGCGGCCGCGACGGCGGCGAGACCGGCGGCGAAGGCCGCGGCACCGGCGGCACCGGTTCGGTGTTTGCGGGCGCAGAAGATGGCGGCAGTGGTGCCGGCGGTGAAAGCGCAGCGGGGAGCTCTGCTGCGGGCGGAGGCACCGGCGCGGCGGGGAAATCTGGCGGCGCTGGTTCGCGCATCGAATTCGCCGGCGGCGGCGAGGGCGACGCGCAGCAGGATGCGCGCATGAATGTTGCGCAGGCGAGCGTCGCGACCGAACCGGAGCCGCCGGAATGCGCGGCCGATCGCAATCAGGAAGTGCGCACTGTTTCTACGAGCCCCAGCGGCGGCAAGCCGCTGGTGTCGGTAAAGGGAGCGGGCGTGCGCTTCGCCAGCCATAGCTGCGGCCCCTCCGGTGCGGGCGGCAGCCGCTCGCGCTAGCGGGGAAATGTTCAATTGTCATCGATCATGAAAGATGTTGTAATGTTGAAAAAAGTCTCGCCGCGCAACACGCGGCTTCGCATTTGTTCGTCAGAAGGTCGTTTCGGTAATTCAATGGGAGAAATCATGTTCAAACTTAATCGCGTGCGTCAACAACTGGGTCAGGGCATGACCGAGTACATCATCATCGTCGCCCTCATTGCCATCGCGGCGATCGGCGTGTATTCCTACTTCGGCCAGACCATCAAGGGGCAGACTTCCGGCATGGCTGCCGAGATGGCGGGCAAGTCGGCGGCAACCGGGCAGGCCGCGGCTGCGGGCGCGTCGGACAAGGCCGCGGCCAGCGTCGCCAAGGGGGCTTCGAACCTCGGCACCTACGGTAAAGAGCAGTAGCCGAACCGTCGTGCACTAGCGGGACCATGGACAAGCGGCCCCGCCTGGCCGCGCCGCCCCGGGGGCAGCGCGGCCAGGCCCTGGTTTTTGTTTCGGTGACCATGATCGTGGTGCTGTTGGCCATGCTGGTGATGTACAGCGTCGGCCAGTTGACCACCCAGCGCATGAAGCTGCAGAACACCGCCGATGCGGTGGCTTACAGCGTCTCGCTGACGCAGGCCAGGGACCTGAATTTCTCCGCCTACATGAACCGCGCCATGGTGGCCAATCAGGTGGCCGTCGCGCAAATCGTGAGCATGACCGGCTGGGCGCGCAATTTCGACGATACCTACAACGGTTCGTTCTCGAGCATCGCGCGCACGCTGGCGAACTTTTCCACGCTGAGCGCGCTGTGGACGGTGCCGGCGGACATCTACCAGTCCATCGGCAGCGGACTGAAAAACGTGTTCGATTCCGTCGGGCCCATCATGGTGAAGGTGCTCGATGTGATCATCGACGCCCTGCATTTTTCCTCGCTCGGCTATCACTATGGCATGGCCGTCACCATCCCGCAGACCATAGACGGCGTGCTCAAGGCCAATGACCCCAATGCATCGCTGTCGACACTGGGCTATGTGGGCGCGGGCGTCGGCGTCGTGCAGCATCTGCTGTTTGCCAAGAGTTACGACCCGACGACCAACAAGGACGGGGATCGGCGCTTCGCCAATGTGACCGATGCGTCCTCGGACCTGTTCTACAAGAACCGGACGCTGCCGCTGACTTTCTGGCCGACGCCGATGCTGATCGACCCCATACGCCTGTTCACGCCTGGCGTGGGCCCGCTGGTCATGTTCAATTTTCACAGCGGCGGTTCGGTACTGCGCACCGACAGCGGAAAGGAGCTCAAGGCCTGGGGCAGCGCCGACGCCTCAGGCACCTTCGTCATTTTCTGCATCACCATTTCCATCCTCGGAATTCCGATTCCGATTCCGTTTCCGCTGCCGCCTTTACCCGCAGGTTCCGGCGGCGCGGCGGCGGGCGACTACAACAGCAGTTCCGTGCTCATGACCGGAAGCACCCTCGGACACCGCAACGCCGAGAATACCGACGTCGATTCGGCCGCCGCGGTGGATTTCGGCGGCGCGTATCTGAATCCTTACACCGCGATTCCCTATTTCATCCAGGTCGGCAAAGGTCCGGGCACGAACATGGATTCCCGCGCCGGCCTGCGCTCCTACCTGGACATCAAGGGCAATGCCACCAATTCCACCAGCAACCAGGCGAACAACGACGCCAGCAACAACAATCAGAACGTCGAGGCGCCGGCCTTCTTCATCGAAGTGGAGCGGGCCTCGAACAGCGTGGCGACCACCAGCTCCCCGACCTTCCGCATCGGCGGCGGTGGCGGCGGGCAACTCGACCTCGAAGACAGCGCCGTGGGCGGGAAACTGAAGGCCATGGCCAAGGGCGAGGCCTATTTCAGCCGCCCGACGGACTTGTTCGCTCGCGGCGACGGCAAGACCGAATACGGCAGCCTGTACAGCCCGTATTGGCAGGCGCACCTTGCGCCGAACTCGCTGCTGGAGCAGGCGGCCTCGATGCTCGGCGCCAACGTGCTGCCATGACGCCGAAGCGCCACAATCGCCAGTCGGGCCAGGCAATGACGGAGTTCGTGATCGTCGCGGTGCTGTTCCTGATCCCGGTGTTTCTGATCGTGCCCCTCCTGGGCAAGTACATCGACATGAAGGGCGCGGCGATCATGGGCGCCCGCTATGCGGCCTGGGAGCGCACCGTCTGGTACGGCGGCAGCGCCGCCAGCGTGACCTGGCCCGGTGCTGACAAAAGCGACGCGGCAATCGCGAACGAAGTGCGGGCGCGGATCTTTTCCGAGGGCGCGGGCATCGGCGCCAATGACAAGACCGCGGGCAACTGGTCCGGTGACGGCAGAAAACAGGCCTGGACCAACCGCGACGGCGGCGCGATGCTGCCGAGCTACGACAGCGTGGCCGAGAACATCAGCAACAACGACACGCCGGGAATCGCCAATGACGTGCTCAACCTCCTGGTGACCGTAGCCAATGCGGTGGGCCCGTTCTCGCTGGAAATGAAGGGGCTGTATTCGGCGGACGTTTCCGTGACGGCCAATACCCTGCCGATCAACATGTCGCTCGATAATGACTCCAGCCAGGCGTTCAATCCCGGCACGCTGGTGTTCTCCGATACCAACGCCATCCTTTCCAATACCTGGAGCGCCAACGGCGCCGCGCACGTAAAGAGCCAGACCCAGGGGTTGACGCCGACCAGCATTTTCACCAACCCGGTGATCAAGACCATCTGGGACATTGCGCGCATCACGCTCGGCGTGGTGGCGGCGCCCGAACTGCTGTTCCTCGAAATTGGCAAGGTCGAACCCGACGTCGTTCCTCCCGACCGGCTGGTAAGCCCATGATGCGGGCGTTCCTCCGCTATGGCGCATTGGCGGTCCTGGGCTTGCTCGCCGCAGGCGCGCAGGCGCGGGACGACATAGGCTGCCACGACCCCGCCTACCCGCAGGGCGCCAAGGTGCTGATCGTCGCATCCAACATGGTAATGAACGGCGTGCCGATGGCGATCAACGAGCTGCGCTGGAACGAGTCGCCCGAACAGCTGCTGCGCTTCTACCGCAGTCGCTGGGAAGCCTTGGGCCAGAAGGTGTTCGAGACGCCGGTGGGCGAGTGGCGTACCTTGGGAACACTGGACGGGGAGTGCTATTACACGGTCCAGGTCAAAACTGCCCAGGAAGGAAGCTACGCGCTGCTCGGCGTAACGCGGGCGCCGCGCAATGCCGCGTCGGCGGCACCCGGCAAAGGCTTTCCGATGCTGTCGGGCAGCCGCGTCGCCAACGACATCGAACACAAGGACGGCATCAAGAACGCGCGCACGCTGCTGCTGAACAACCGGTTCTCGATCGAGGCGAACGCGTCGTTCTATCTCAGGGCGCTGGCCGGCCAGGGCTGGGAGGTTATGATGGACCGGTCCGTGGCAACGGAAAAAGGCCCGTCCCGGGTGCTGGTGTGGCGGCGCGGCGGCGAGGAAGCCAGCATGACCATAGGCCGGAGCGCCGGCGGCGCGATGGTCGTCGCCAATATCGTCGACAAGCCTTGAGCAGGGAGCAGGGATCGATGTATTCGAGAAAGTCGATTGCGCTGAAAGTCAGGCAGGCCGGACAGTCCTCGGCGGAATACATAATCGTCACCACATTCGCCATCCTCGTCCTGATAGAGGGGGGCAGCAGCGCGCCGGTCACCGAGCTGGTGACGGCGATGAAAAACGCGTACCGGGGATTCGCTTATGCGATTTCCTACGCCACCACGTTGATGGCGCTATAGGAGACAGAACTCATGGCTTTGCGACTACCCCGCCTGCGTGTCAACCGTCTCTGGCTGACCATGATAGGCGCCATCGTTCTCGGTCTGCTGGCCGCCTGGCTTTCGGTCAATTACATCAAGTCACGCGAGGCGCGCATGCGCGAGGAGTTGGCGCAAAAAGCCAAGGGCGGGCCGACCGTGGCCGTCGTGGTGCCGGTGCGCGACGTGCCCAAGGGAACCGTCGTTAGCCAGAAAGTGGTCGCCGCGCGCGAAGTGGTGCCGGACCTGCTCTACGCGGACGCCGTCACCGCCGACCAGTTCGACAAGATCGCCGGCAAGCGGCTGTTGCGGCCCCTGCTCAAGGGCCGGCCGCTGCGCATGTCCGACGTGATCGATGACCACGTGAAGGATCTGTCCGACGCCTTGGGGACGGGCTTGCGCGCGCTGACCATCGACATCGACGAAACCAATTCCTTTGCGCAAATGCTGCGCCCGGGCAATTTCGTCGACCTTTACCTCATCGCACAGGACCCGGCCGCGCCGCCGCCCTCGACCCAGGAAATCCGCGCCTTGCTGCCGCGCGTCAAGGTGCTGGCGACGGGGCAGACCCTCGTCGGCACTGCGACCGTCACGGTCGACGAGACTGGCGGCCAGGCCGGCCGTCCCCAGGTCAACTACAACAATATCACCGTCGAGGTCACGCCCTCGCAGGCCGCGCGCATCGCGCTGGCGCAACAGGTCGGCCGCATCCGCGCGGTGCTGCGCAACGCCGAGGATGATAAGGCGACGGGCTTTCGCAAGCTGGCTACGACGGCGCTGTTCACCGAAGGCAGGGCGAAACCCTCGATCGAATACATAGTCGGCGGCCGCGCTTCGGGAAGCGGCGCCACGCCCCCGATCAACATCAACATGCCGAACCTTTCGATTCCGGGCCTGAGCGCGGCGCCGGGCGCGCCCGCCGGCACCCCGGCGAGCACTGCCGCGGGTAGCGGTGCCTCCTACTCTCCCGGCCAGTCGGCGGCTTTCTCCGGACAGCCTGCTGCCATCGGGGCCAGCATTCCCGCCGTTCCCACCGGCGCCCGCTAATTTCACGACACGCTGACACAGGTAGCCACCAAATGCGCATCCGATCCCACTACATACCTTCCCTCGTCGCGGCGCTCATCCTGTGTACGGCGGCCCACGCGCAGCAAGCCGCGAGCACTGCACCCAAGGCGGGCGAGGCCGCGCCGGCCGCGAGTCCGGCAGCACCCACCCAGCACTCGGTGGTGCAGGAATTCCCGACCGCAGCGGCGGCGAAGGCCGGCGCCAAGCCCGCGGCGAAAAAGGTCGCGGTAGTCAGCGAACCGATGCCGGTCACCTCGCCGATCGTTCCCATCATCCTGTATGTGGGCGAGGTGAAGACCCTGCCGGTGGTCGGCGTCACGCGCGTGGCGGTGGGCAACGGCAAGATGGTCAGCTCCACCGTCCTCGACGACGGCGTGCTGCTGCTGGCCGAGTCTCCCGGTGATTCCAGCCTCTACCTCTGGCTCAAGGACGGCAGTGTCCAGCGCTACAAGGTGACGGTGCACGCCGTGGATACCGAGCAGACACTCGCGTACATGCATGCGCTCCTGGGTTCAATTCCGGGCATTACCATCAAGGACGTCGGCGGCGCGGTGATCGTCAGCGGCGCCGCCAGCAAGCAGAACCTCGCGCGTATCGACGCGGCCGTGAAGAACTTCCCGCGCTCGCTGAATATGGTGCGCGAAGAGGACGTGACCATGAGAAAAATGGTCTACATGAAAGTCCAGATCATGGAATTCAAGAAGTCGGCGCTGGAAAACCTGGGCGTCGACTGGAGCACCACGGCGGCCGGCCCCTCAACGGCATTTACCGCCGACCTCATCAACAACAAGCAGTTCCGCTATGCGCCGCAGCAACTGGATCCGAGTTTCGTGGTGGGTCAAGGCGCTTCGTCCGCGCTGAACATCCCGAGCCAGGCCGGCCGCATGTATTTCGGCATCGCTTCGACCATCGTGTCGCAGCTCAATCTGGCCCTGAACAACGGCGACGCCTGGGTCCTGGCCGCGCCCGAACTGTCCACCCGCTCCGGCGGCGAGGCGAAGTTCCTCGCCGGCGGCCAGATCCCCATCGTTACCGCCGGCGCGCTCGGCGCCACCACCGTTACCTACAAGGACTACGGCATCAAGCTGAACATCAAGCCGGTAGCCGACGACAAGGATAATATTTCGGCCAGCATCACCACCGAAGTCTCCGACATCGATCCGAGCTTCCAGGCGGTGCAGGGCAATCCCGGCTTCCTCATGCGCTCCACCGAATCCGAAATCAACGTCAAGAGCGGGCAGACCATCGTCATTTCCGGCTTGGTCGACCAGCGCTCCAGCAGTTCCGTCAACAAGTTCCCTTTCCTCGGCGACGTGCCGGTCCTGGGTGCCTTGTTCAAATCGGAAAATTTCCGCAATAACCGCTCCGACCTGGTCATTTTCGTCACGCCGGTGGTGACCGACCCGGCATCGACGACCAACCAGCAGCGCATCGAAAAGGCGCGGGATATACGCGAGCGCTTCGAGAATTTCCTCGGCAAGAAGGGGATTGTCGACTGATGTTCAAAGTTCTCGTCACCGACAGCAAGGGCGCCCGCAGCGAGATCGAAGTGGCCAAGGAGGCGGCGTCGATCGGCCGCGCCGACGACAACGTCATCGTGCTGAAGGGCTGGACCGTGGGCAAGCGCCAGGCCACGATCGAGGTGCGCCCGACCGGCCTGTATGTCGTCGATCACGGCGGCCTGTCGGTGACCGAGGTGAACGGCAAGACCATCGAAGGCGAGCACGGGCCGCTGGTCGCGGACGATCAAATCGGCATTGCCGGCTATCGCCTGCAGGTGGTTGCGCCGGCGGCATCGCGGCCGGCCGCGCCGAGTGCCGCAGCGCCGGCGCCGCGCGCCGAGCCTGCGGCCGCTAACGCCGCGTCGCCCGCGGCCGTGTCGCCGCCCGCCCCTGCTCCGGCTCCGGCGCGGCCAGCGGCGGCGCCAGTCGCCGCGCCTGCAGCGCCCGCGGCAGCAGCGCCCGCGCCCCAGCCTTCGCCGCCTTCGCCGCCACCGGCTCCGCCCGCTGCACAGCCCATGCTTACCACGCCGCAGCGCGATGCCCTCAACAAGGCGCGCGTCATCGTGCAGCAGAAACTGATTTCGACGATGGATTTGCGCCGCGTCGACGTCACGCGCATGAACGAGGAGGAGCTGCGCAACACCACGGCGACGCTGATCGGCGAGATCATCGCCACCGAACCGACGCTGCCTGCCGGGGTCGATCGCGCGCGCCTGGCGAAAGAGGTGCTGGACGAGGCGGTCGGCCTCGGCCCGCTCGAAGAGCTGCTCGCCGACCCGAGCGTGACCGAAATCATGGTCAACCGCTATGACCAGATCTATGTCGAGCGCGGCGGCAAGCTGACGCTTTCCGACATCACCTTTACCGCCGAAAAGAACGTGGTGTCGGCGATCGAGCGCATTGTCGCACCGCTCGGCCGGCGCATCGACGAATCCTCGCCCATGGTGGATGCGCGCCTCAAGGACGGTTCGCGCGTCAACGCGGTGATTCCGCCGCTCGCGCTCAAGGGCGCCAACATTACCATCCGCAAGTTCTCCAAGACCAAGCTGAAGGACGTGGACCTGATCAAGTACGGCTCGGTGACCAAGGAGATCATGGATTTCATGCAGCAGGCGGTGCACCACCACGCCAATATCGTCATCTCCGGCGGCACCGGCTCGGGCAAGACGACGCTGCTCAACGTGCTCTCGAATTACATTCCCGAGGGCGATCGCATCGTCACGGTCGAGGACGCGGCCGAGCTGCAGCTCAACCAGCCGCACGTGGTCTCGCTCGAATCGCGCCCCCCCAACGTCGAAGGCAAGGGCGCCGTGACCATACGCGACCTGGTGAAGAACTGCCTGCGCATGCGGCCGGACCGCATCGTCGTCGGCGAGTGCCGCGGCGGCGAGGCGCTGGACATGCTGCAGGCGATGAACACCGGCCACGACGGTTCGCTGACCACCACCCACGCCAACACGCCGCGCGACTGCATCGCGCGCCTCGAGGTGCTGACGCTGATGTCTGGCATCGAGCTGCCGGTGCGCGCGATCCGCGAGCAGATCAGCTCGGCGGTGCACATCATCATCCAGCAGAGCCGCTTTCCCGACGGCAGCCGGCGCGTCACCCACGTGACCGAGATTACCGGCATGGAGGGGGACATGATCCAGCTGCAGGACATCTTCCTGTTCAAGATGGAAGGCTACGGCCCCGACGGGAAGATTCGCGGCAAGTTTATCGCCACCGGCGCCATCCCCGACTTCTACTCCAGCCTGTCCGAGCGCGGCATTCCGGTCGACCTGTCGATATTCCAGAAGGACCGCGTGCTGTGAACGACCTCGGCCTCGTCGTCGGCGTCATCGCCATCGCCGCAATCTTCATCATCTGGACGCTGCTCGAATTGCTGATGCGGTTGCTGCGCCGTCAGCGCGAGACCATCAAGGCCGAGGCGCGCGACAGCCTCGCCGGCATGTTCATATTCATCGACCCGGCCAAGATGTTCTACTGGAACGTCGCTGCCTTGTTCACGCTGCCACCGCTGCTGTGGTTCATGTTCGGCAATCCGGTGGTGGCGGTCGCATCGGCCGTGGCGCTGATCGTCCTGCCGAAGTGGATGGTGGGTTTTCTCAAGAAACAGCGCCTGCACCGCTTTGAGACGCAGCTGCCGGACGCGCTGCTGATGATTTCCGGGAGCATGCGCGCGGGCGCGGGGCTGAACGTGGCGATGGAATCCATGGTGGCCGAATCGCGGCCGCCGGTGAGCCAGGAATTCGAGCTCCTGCTGCGTGAAATGCGCGTCGGCGTCGACTTCGATACCGCGCTCAAGTCGATGGAGGCGCGCCTGCCGCTGCAGGATTTCGTCATGGTCGTCTCGGCCATGCGCATCGCGCGCGAAGTCGGCGGCAACCTCGCCGACATTCTCGAGTCCATTGCCGACACGCTGCGTCGCAAGCATGTCATGGAGGGCAAGATCGCGGCGCTGACCGCGCAGGGCAAGATCCAGGGCCTGGTCATGACCATGCTGCCGCTGTTCATGATGCTCGCCCTGTACAAGATGGAACCGGCCGCAATGGCGCCCCTGTTCAACACCCTGATGGGCTGGGGCGTGCTGGCGGTGATCGCCGTCATGGAACTGCTGGGTTATTTCTTCATCCGCAAGATCGTAACGATCGACGTATAGACCATGGACAACTTCGTTCTGCCGCTGATCGGCCTGATGTTCGGCGCCGCCGTGCTGCTCGCGATCTATGCGTCGTCGAAGCTCAAGGCGGAGGTGCCCACGGAGGATCGCGAATACATGGATCCGCTGCCGCCGCTGCTGCGCCTGGTGTGGCCGATGGTGCGCTTCCTCGAATACCATGTCTGCGCTTTCATCCCCTCGGCCGCGCTGGAGCGCACCCACGAAAAACTGCAGCGCACGGGCGTCGGCTATCTGATGAGCGCCGAACAGTTTTACGCCATCCGCATCCTCTCGGTGCTCGGCGTCTTCGCGCTCACCTATTGGGGGCAGACGGTACTCAAGGACAATTCCCCGAACACGCTGATCATCGCCGTCCTCATCGGCTTCTTCCTTCCGGCGCAGTGGCTGCGCGACGTGCAGACGCGGCGCTACAAGGCGGTGCAGCGCACGCTGCCGGTGTATCTGGATTTCGTCACCATGGCTGTCGAAGCGGGGCTCAATCTGACCGGCGCGATCAATCAGACCATGGAAAAAGGCCCGGCCGGCCCGCTGCGCCACGAGTTCTACCTCGTGGTGCGCGACCTGCGCTCCGGCCTGTCGCGCTCCGACGCGCTGCGCCGCATGGAGGCGCGCCTGCAGATGCCGGAAATCACCAGCTTCGTCGGGACCGTGATCCAGGCCGAGCGCATGGGAGCGCGCCTCGGCTCCGCGCTGCGGACGCAGGCCGAGCAGCGCCGCTCGGAGCGCTTCCAGCGCGCCGAAAAGCTCGCCATGGAAGCGCCGGTCAAGCTGATCGGTCCGCTGATGATGTTCATCTTTCCAGTCACCTTCATCGTCCTCGGTTTTCCGATCGCGATGAAATTTCTCAACTCGGGAATCATGTGAAACTGGGCGCGCTGTACGCGGGTGAATCCTGCCTGCTGCCGCGTGTGTGGAAGGCCGCAGGCGCGCTGGACCGGATGCGCGGGCTGCTGGGCCGCCCGCCGCTGCAGCCCGGAGAGGGCTTGTGGATCGAGCCCTGCGCCTCGGTGCACACCCTGGGCATGCGCTATCCCCTGGATCTCGCCTTCGTCGACGCGCAGGGTCGCGTGAAAAAAATGGTCCACGGGATTTCTCCGCTGCGCCTCGCGAGCTCGATCGGCGCGCGCGCCACGCTCGAGGCCGGTGCCGGGCAGCTTGCCGCCTGCGGGCTCAATGTCGGCGACCAGGTTGCCTGGCGGGAACTGGGCAAATGAACGCGCGCGCCCTTGCCGCCGCCGCGATTGCGCTGAGCGCCGTGCTGACGACGGGTTGCGCCACCGCCGTCAGCGGCGTGATCCAGTCCCTGGACAACGATCCCGACCTGATGTCCATCAACCAGGAGGCTCAGCTTGCCTACGAGGGCGGCGAAACGGCCAAGGCGGAGACGCTCTACCGCAGCCTTGCGCGCAGGATGCCCAACGATGCGGAAACCTGGCTGCGCCTCGGGAACCTCTATGCGCGCAGCAATCGCCCGGACGAGGCGGCCAGCGCCTATCACCATGCGCTGATGGCCGACAATGCCGAGGCGCGGGCCTGGCACAACCTCGGCGTCGTTCGCCTGCGCCAGGCCTGGGCCTCGCTGCTGCAGGCGCAGGCGACGGTCAAGCCCGATAATGGCCTCGCACCCAAGATCGATTCCTTGCTCGAATATCTGAGCAAGCTGCCGCAGCTCGAAGCGGAATCGCACAAGGCGGCTGCATCGCCGGACGCAAGGAAGTACTGAGCTTGAAACCGTCCCGGATTCCCGGCCCCAAGCGGCTGCGCGGACAGGCCATGGCCGAATACATCATCATCCTGCCGGCGCTGCTGATGCTGGTGCTGGGGGCGATCCAGTTCGCGCTGCTCTACGAAATCAAGAGCACGCTCAACTATGCCGTATTCGTGGGCGCGCGCCAGGGCGCGCTGAAGAACGCCAGCACCAACTCGATCAAGGACGGCATCGCCGCGGGCATGACGCCCCTGTTCACCTTCGAGCCCGACATCGGCGGATTGCTCAAGGGCCGCGCCATCGCCATGATCGAGGTGTTCAACCCCCTCACCATGAACGTGGCGGTGCTCAGCCCGACCGCCAAGGCGGCGGACGATTTCGGCATAGACGATCCGGACGACACCTCCAGCCCGAAGAAGAAACGGATCATCCCCAACGACAACCTGACCTACCGCCCGACCTCGAACGGCGGCAGTTCGGGCATCAACATCCAGGACGCGAACCTGCTCAAGGTGCGCGTGACCTACTGCGCCAAGCTCATCGTTCCGCTGGTGAACGTGGCCATCTACTCCCTGGTCAACGGGATCACCGGCGTGCAGAACCTGAGCAACGAGTGGTTCGCCGAGTCCACCGCCACCGCGACCACGCCCAACGATTGCAGCCAGCTCAAGGACAAGTACGGCGGCAAGGTCGATTCCATCGTCGCTGCGGGCGCCGAGGTCGGGGTGGATCTGGGCTTTCTGAGCACGGCGCTCGATTCGCTCTCGAGTGCCCTGTCCGGCGCCACCGTCCCGGTCCTGGGATGGACCATAGGCGGCTACCGCATCCCGGTCACCACCGAAGCGGTGGTGCGCATGCAGAGTCCGGCGCGATTCGACAAATGACGCGCTCGCGCGGACTGTTGGCGCAGGCATTGCCGCTCCTGCTGTTCGCCGCGCCGGGTGCGCGGGCCGCGGAACCGGTGGATCTGAAGCCGGGGCTGTGGCGGCTGTCGGTCGAAATGATCATTCCCGGCCGCGGCCCGGATACCGGGCCACTGACCACCGACATGTGCCTGAAGCCCTCGGATGTGGGGCGGCTCGCCGCCCCGCCCAATTCGCCCTGCCAGATCAGCGGCCTCGACATCCAGCGCCGCAGGATGCGCTGGAAAGTCAGCTGCGAGCAGGGGCAGATGCGTTCCCACGGCGAGGGCATCATGGAGTTCGGCGGCGAACGCTTCAGCAGCGCGCTGCTGATCCAGACCGAGCCGCCCTACGCCATGCGCATCAAGCAGTCCATGGTCGGCTCCTATCTCGGCCCCTGCCCGGCGGGCACACCGGCCGGCAGGACGCCGCTCAAGCCCTACCCCGGCTAGCCGCTACCTGAGAATCTGCAGCAGATTGTTGTAGTCGTCCGTCCACGGCGCCAGCCCGGCTTGGGCGGGGATGCGCTCGCGCAGATCCGACAGGGCCGGCGCCTGCACCACGGCCCGGTCGGTGCTTGCGATGACCCAGTCCGACGCGTTTTCGAAGTTGGCAGTTGCGGCCTTGCCGCCGTCGGATCGCAGCAGTGCCGTCTCCATGCCGCGCTGCGCCGCCAGTTGCTCCACCACCGGGGCGATGTCCAGATAGCGGTTGGTAGCCTGGTAGAGCAGGACGCCGCCGGGTTTGAGATGCCTCAGATAGATGTCCAGCGCTTCGATGGTGAGCAGGTGCACCGGAATCGAGTCCGCCGAGAATGCGTCTATGCTCAGCAGATCGAATTGCTGCGCCTGCTCGCGCTCCAGGGAAAGCCGCGCATCCCCGAGGACCGTGCTGACCGCGGCTGCGCTGTCCTGCAGATAACTGAAGTCGTGTCGAGCCATCGCGATGACTGCGGGGTCGAGTTCATAGAAGCGTATGCGATCGCCCGTGCGGCCCCAGGCGGCGATGGTGCCGACACCGAGCCCGATGACGCCGATATGCAGCGGGCCGCGCGCGCGCAGGACCGCGAGCACCCGGCCCAGGCCGCTGTCCGGGCCATAATAGGTGCGCGGTTTGCGCCGGGCCTCGGTCGAACCCAGCAGCTGTCCGCCGTGCAGGATGGGTCCGTGGCGAAACGTGCGGATGTATGCGGGCGGGCCGTAGTCCCGAACGCGGATGGCGCCATAGAAATTGCGCGTCGCGGCGACTACGCCCGGGGCGTGCGCAGCCGAAATCTGGCCGTAGCTGAACCAGGCCGCAGCGATGACGACGTAAGTGAAGATCGCGGGAATCCACGGCCGCATGCGGCGCGAAATGAACAAGGCGAGCAGCGCGCAGGCGGCAAGGACGATGCCCAGTTCGTAGTACGCGCTCAGCAGCAGCGGCGCGCCCAGGCCTATCGCCAGCCCGCCCAGCACGCCGCCGGCAGACAGAGAAAGATAGAAGCTGGTCAGATGGCCTGGCGCGGGCTTGAGGCGGGCCAGCTCGCCGTGGCAGAACATGCACAGCACGAACAGGCCAAGCAGATAGACGGGTATGACCAGCTTCAGGGCGAGGCCGTCGAGCAGCCAGCCCATGGCCGGAATGGCGAGGGCCACGAGCACGAGGAACAGGCCGCGGTGGTAGACGCGGTCGCTGTCGAAGCAAAGGATGAAGCTGAGCAGATACAGCGACAGCGGCAGTATCCAGAGGAAGGGCACGGAGGCGACGTTCTGGGTGATATGGTTGCTCACCGCGAGCAGCAGCGCCGACCCGGCCGCGGCGAGCAGCAGCCAGAGCATGCGCGTGGCAGCACCCGGGGGCGGACCGGCATCCTCCGCCGTCCGGACTTGCGGCGCAGCATCCGCATGCAGGCGCCCCGCCTGCCATGCGGCCGTGGCGCAGAGCAGTGCGAACGCGGCGTAGCCACCGGACCAGATCCAGGCCTGATTCACGGTCCTGACCCAGGGCTCCACCGCGAAGGGGTAGGCCAGCAGCGCCAGCAGGGAACCGAGATTGGACAGGGCGAACAGCCGCCAGGGCACGCGTGCGAGGCTGCGCGCGTACCAGGCCTGCATCAGCGGCCCCGTGGTCGAGAGCAGGAAATACGGCAGGCCGACGGTCAGCGCCAGCAGGGCGATGATATGGATCACGGGATCGTCGCCGCCCCGGGGTTTCCAGGCGGGATCGGCAATGACCGGCAGCGCAAGACAGCTCGCGGCGAGCAGGCCGACGTGCAGCAAGGCCTGGCTGCGCGGCGCGAGGTAGCGCACCAGCGCGTGCGCGTAGACATAGCCTGCCATCAAGGCGGTCTGAAAAAAGACCAGGCAGGTGGCCCAGACGCCGGCGGACCCGCCGAACCAGGGCAGTATCTGCTTGGCGATCAGCGGCTGGATCAGAAACAGCAGAAACGCCGAGACGAAGATGGTGCTTGCGAACAGCAGTGGCATGGCGCGCTGGGCGTTTCGGATTCCTGGCGGACCTCGGACCGGAGCGCCGCGATCCTTACCTGGGTTCGATAGCGGACAGGTGCCTGCTGACCGACATATAGGCGCCCAGCCAGCCGAGCGTGGCGGCGAAAGCGAGCAGCGCGAAACAGTCGGACGCGTCGAAGAAACTGAGCCTGAATTCCGAACCGTACAGCCGCGAGAGTTCGAGGATGCCGCGATTGAGGATGTGCATGCACAAATAGACGATGCCCAGCGCGGCCAGGCCGCCCAGGGCGCCCTGCAGCGCGCCCAGGTGGAAGAACGGGCGGCGGATGAACGCATCGGTCGCGCCGATCAGCTTGCCCACTTCGATCTCGTCCTTCTGCGTCAGAATCTGCAGGCGTATGGTGTTGAAGGTCACCGCCACCAGCGCGCAGGCGAGCAGGGTCGCCAGGATCAGCACCGCCGTGCGGCCCAGTTGCAGCAGGAGCTCGAGCCGCTTCACCCAGGCCGAATCGATCTGCACATGGGCGACCTTGGGCAAGGCCTTCAGCTGCGCTTCGAGCGCTTCGAGCGCGGCCGAGCCGCCGACGGTCTCGAGCACGAAGGCGTCGGGCAGCGGATTGGTCTGCAGCGTCGCGATCACGTCGGACAGATTTTCCGACTGTTTCAGTTCCTCCAGCGCCTGCTTGCGCGAAATGAACCGCAGCGCGCGCACGCCCGGCAACTGCTTCAGGCGCGCTGCGAGCGCGTCGATATCGGACTTGTCCGCCTCGGGCGCGAGAAACAGGCTGATCTGGGGCGTGGCCGCCACCCTTTGGGCGACGCTGCCCAGATTCTGCAGCAGCATGTATCCGCCCAGGGGCAGCGCGAGCGCGATGCCGATCACCGTCACGTTGAGCAGGGTGGCGACCGGATTGCGCGCCAGGCGCTTGAGCGTCAGGACGAAGGTCTGCCAATGCTGGCGCAGCCAGTGGCTCACGGTTCCAGCCTTCCCTGCGCGAGCGCGAGCACGCGCGGCTTGAGGCGCTGCACCAGCGCCTCGTCGTGGGTCGCGATGAGCACGGTCACGCCGACCTGGTTGAAGTCGCGGAACATTTCCACGACCTCCGCGGCGGAGGTCGAGTCCAGGCTCGCGGTCGGCTCGTCGGCGAGCAGGATGCTCGGGCGGTTGACCACTGCGCGCGCGATGCACAGGCGCTGCTGTTCTCCGCCCGAAAGCGTGATCGGATTGGTTTTTTCGCGCGCCAGCAGACCCACCTTGTCCAGCGCCGCGCGCGCGCGTCGCGCCGCCTCCTTGTAGGCGTGGCCGGTGAACGCGAGCGGCAGCATGACGTTGTCGAACACGCTCCTGTCGTAGAGCAGCTTCTGGTCCTGGAAGATGAGCCCGAGGTTGCGCCGCAGGTAGGGGATCGCCGCGCGGCGCATGCTGCCGATGTTCTGCCCGTTCACGAGCACGGTGCCGCTGGTCGGGCGCTCGATCGCGGGGATGAGCTTGAGCAGGGTGCTCTTGCCCGCGCCGGAGCGGCCGGTGATGAACACCAGCTCGCCGTCCTCGACCTTGAAACTGAGCTCGCAGAGCGCTTCATGGCCGCCGCGATAGCTTTTACGCACCTGGCTGAAGCTGATCATCGTGCGGCGGCGTGCATGCGCAATTTCATTCAGTCGGTATCGACCAGCGCGGCGGCGAAATCCTGCGCCAGGAACGGGCGCAGATCGTCTATGCCTTCGCCTATGCCGATGAAGCGTATCGGCACCGGCCGTTCGCGCGCGATCGCCGCGATGACCCCGCCCTTGGCGGTGCCGTCGAGCTTGGTCAGGATGAGGCCGGTCAGTCCCAGCGCGTCGTCGAAGGCCTTGACCTGGCTGAGCGCGTTCTGGCCGGTATTCGCGTCCAGAACCAGCAGGATTTCGTGCGGCGCGCTCGCATCGGCCTTGGCGATGACGCGCTTGACCTTGCGGATCTCCTCCATCAGGTTGAGCTGCGCCGGCAGCCGGCCGGCGGTGTCGGCGAGCACGATATCGATGTTGCGCGCGCGCGCTGCCTGGATGGCGTCGAAGATCACCGCGGCCGGATCGCCGCCCTGCTGCGTGATCACCGAGATCTGGTTGCGCTCGCCCCAGATGGCGAGCTGCTCGCGCGCCGCGGCGCGGAAGGTGTCGCCCGCGGCGAGCAGCACGCTCTTTCCCTGCGCCTGGAACAGCTTGGCCAGCTTGCCGATGGAGGTGGTCTTGCCGGCGCCGTTGACGCCAGCGAGCATGATGACGAAGGGGCGATGGCCCTCGGTCGCGAGCGGCTGCTCCAGCGGCGCGATCAGCGCGGCGAGGCATTCGCGCAGCGCCGCCCTGAGCTCGCGCGCTTCGGTCAGGCCTTTCTTCCCGACCTGGCGGCGCAGGCTCTCCAGCAGGTACTGGGTCGCCGCCACGCCGGTATCCGCGCACAGCAGCGCCGTTTCGAGTTCCTCGTACAGCGCCGCGTCGATCTTGCCGCCGCCGAACAGGCCGCCGATCTGAACGCGCGTGCGCGCCAGCCCCGCTTTGAGCTTTTCGCCCCAGCTGGGACCGGGCGCCGTTTCGGCGGATTTCTTGAGAAAACTGAACATGGACGCTCGCGCGGCTGGCGGCAAAAAACGCTAAGATACCCGGCAATTTTAACAGAAGGGTGTGAATGAAAATCCGGATGTTAGGCGCGTCGTTTGCGTTCGTCGCGGTCTTGGCTGCGGGCGCGGCCGGCGCGCAGAACGCCGTGCAGGAGCGCATGCTCGCCAACGGCCTGCGCGTGATCGTCAAGGAAGACCATCGCGCTCCGACCGCAGTGCACATGGTGTGGTACCGCGCCGGCAGCATGGACGAACAAAGCGGCACCAGCGGCGTCGCGCACGTGCTCGAGCACATGATGTTCAAGGGCACGAAGACGGTGAAAAGCGGCGAGTTCTCGCGCCGCATCGCGGCCGCCGGCGGGCGCGAGAACGCCTTCACCAACCGCGACTACACCGCCTATTTCCAGCAGGTGCCCAAGGCCGCGCTGCCGCTGATGCTGCGCCTCGAGGCCGATCGCATGTCCAGGCTGCTGGTGACGCAGTCCGACTTCGCCAGCGAGATCAAGGTGGTGATGGAAGAGCGGCGCCTGCGCACCGACGACCGGCCGCGCGCGCTGGTGTCCGAGGCGCTCAACGCCGAGGCGTTTCTCGCCCATCCCTACCGGCGGCCGGTGATAGGCTGGATGAACGACCTCGTCAACATGAGTTACCTGGACGCGCGCAGCTGGTATGCGCGCTGGTACGTCCCGAACAACGCTTTCGTGGTGGTGGTGGGGGACGTCAAGGCGCAGGACGTGTTCGCGCTCGCAGGCAAATACTACGGCGCGATCAAGGCGCGCGCGCTGCCCGCGCGCAAGCCCCAGGTCGAGCCGGAGCAGCGCGGCGTGCGCCGCCTGGTGGTGAAGGCGCCGGCCAAGCTGCCCTATTTGCTGATGGGCTGGAAATGCCCGGCGCTGCGCGACGCGGACAAGGACTGGCAGCCCTACGCGCTGGAAGTCCTCAATGGCGTGCTCGACGGCAACGAATCCGCGCGCCTGAATCAGGCGCTGGTGCGCAACAGCCGCCTCGCCAGCGAAGTCGGCGCTAGCTACGATATGACGGCGCGCGGTCCGGGCATGTGCTTTCTCGAAGGCACGCCGAGCCAGGGAAAGAGCGCGGCCGATCTGGAGGCCGGCCTGCGCGCGGAGCTCGAGCGCCTGGTGCGCGAGGGCGTGACCGAGGAGGAGTTGGCGCGGGTCAAGGCGCAACTCGTCGCCAGCCAGGTGTTCAAGCGCGACTCGATGTTCGGACAGGTGATGGAAATCGGGCAATTCGAGTCAGCGGGCCTGTCCTACCGCGACATCGACCGCGCGCTCGAGCGCGTAAAGGCGGTGACCGCGGAGCAGGTGCGCGCCGTGGCCAGGCAATATTTCGTCGACGACCGGCTCACCGTCGCCGTGCTCGATCCGCAGGCGCTCGATGCGGCCGGGGCGCGGCCCACGCCGCAGCCGGGGAGCCAATAGCGTGGCGCGCAGCGCCGGCCGCAAGGGGCGGGGATTGCGGCGCGCGCTCGCCGCGGCGGCGCTGGCGCTGTTGTCCTGCGCCGCGCAGGCGGTGGTGCCGATCCAGCACTGGACCACGGCCTCGGGTGCGCGCGTCTATTTCGTCGAGAGCCACGGCTTGCCGATACTCGACATCAACATCGATTTTGACGCGGGGGGGCGCCGCGTCCCTGCGGCGCTAGCCGGGCTGGGCGGGCTGACCCATACGCTGATCAAGGCCGGCACTGCGGCGCGCTCGGAGGAGGAGATCGGCCGGCGCATCGCCGATGTCGGCGCGCAACTCGACGGCGAAGTGGATCGCGACCGCGCCGGCTTCAGCCTGCGCACCCTGTCGAGCGAACGCGAGCGCGCGCAGGCGGTGGAAACGCTGGCCGAAATCCTGCAGGCGCCGGCATTTCCCGACGCGGCCTTTGCGCGCGAGAGGGCGCGCCTGTCCGACGCGGTCAGGGAAGACGAGACCAAGCCCGAGGCGATCGCAAGCAAGGCCTTCTACCGCCTGCTCTACGGCACGCACCCTTACGCGCTCGCGCCCACGCCGGAAACCGTGGCGCGCATCGAACGCGCCGACGTCGAGCGCTACTACCGTGACAACTACGTCGCTTCCCGCGCCGTGCTCACCATCGTCGGCGACGCCGATCGCGCGCTCGCCGCGCGCATCGCCGAGCAGCTGGGCGCGGGCCTGCCGCGTGCCGCGGGCGCGCCGGCCGAGCTCCCGCCCGTGCAGCAGCCGCAGGCGCGCACGCTGCGCATCGCGCATCCGGCATCGCAAAGCCATATCCTGCTCGGGCTGCCGGCGATCGCGCGCGACGATCCCGACTATTTTCCGCTGCTGGTGGGCAATTACACGCTCGGCGGCGGCGGCTTCGTTTCGCGCCTGTACCGCGAAGTGCGCGAGAAGCGCGGCTATGCCTACAGCGTCTACAGTTATATCCTGCCTCTGGCGCAGCAAGGCCCGCTGCAAATCGGTCTGCAGACCAGGAAGGCGCAGGCCGACGAAGCGCTGGAACGCGTGCGCGCGGTACTCGCCGGCTTTCTTGCGCAGGGACCGAGCGCGGCCGAGCTGAAGGCGGCAAAACAGAACCTGGTCGGCGGCTTTGCGCTGCGCATAGACAGCAACCGCAAGCTGCTGCAGCAGGTCGCGCTGATCGGCTTCTATCGCCTGCCGCTCGACTGGCTGGACGATTTCGCACGGCGCGTGGAGTCGGTGAGCATCGCCGGGGTGCGCGCCGCGTTCGCGCGCCACGTGCAGCCGGATCATCTGGTCACCGTCATCGTCGGCAGTGGCGAAAAGTAACCAGGTCCGCATCATCGGCGGCGAGTGGCGCAGCCGCCGCATCAGCTTTCCCGATCACGAAGGCCTGCGCCCGAGCGCCGATCGCGTGCGCGAAACGCTGTTCAACTGGCTCGGGCAGGACCTCGGCGGGCAGCACTGTCTCGACCTGTTCGCCGGCAGCGGCGCACTCGGTTTCGAGGCGCTGTCGCGCGGCGCGGCATCGGTGGTGATGGTCGAGGCAAGTCGCGTCGTATGCGCGGCGCTGCGCCGCAATGCCGACTTGCTGCATGCCAAAAACCTGCAATTGCACTGTATGGATGCGCTAGAATTCGCCACGGCCGCTGCGGCGAATCCGGAGGCGCGTTTCGATGTGGTTTTTCTCGATCCGCCGTTCGGATCGACGCTGCTGGCGCGGGCCTTGCCGCTGCTTGTGCCCTTGCTGCGGCCGGGCGCGCGGGTCTATGCCGAAACCGGCGCGGCATTCGTTCCTGTGGGCGGCTGGCGGGTGCTCAAGCAGGGGCGCGCCGGACAGGTGCACTACGCTTTGGTGACATATGAAAACCGGAAAGCAGTTGCAACATGAATTTTGCAGCAGCCAATTTAGGGGAGCATGAGGGGACCTGTCCCCTCGAATCAAGATGACAACTAAGGCGGTCTACCCCGGAACATTCGACCCACTCACGCGCGGCCACGAGGATCTGGTGCGGCGCGCGGCCCTGGTATTCGACGAATTGATCGTCGGCGTCGCCGACAGCCGCGCCAAGCAGCCGTTCTTCACCCTGGACGAGCGCGTGGCGATGGCGCGCGACGTACTGTCCTGCTACCCCAATGTGCGCGTGGAAAGCTTTCGCGGACTGCTGATGAATTTCATCCGCACGCAGGATGCGCGCGTGGTGCTGCGCGGCCTGCGCGCCGTATCCGATTTCGAATACGAATTCCAGCTGGCCGGAATGAACCGCAACCTCTATCCGGACGTCGAGACCCTGTTCCTGACCCCGGGCGAGCAGCATATGTTCGTCTCCGCGACCATGGTGCGCGAAATCGCCACTCTGGGTGGAGACGTGAGCAAATTCGTGCATCCTGCTGTGGAGAAATGCATCAAGGAGAAAATCGGGCAGATGGGCGGCTGACATGGCGCTGATGATCACCGACGAGTGCATCAACTGCGACGTGTGCGAGCCGGAATGCCCTAACGGCGCCATATCGCAGGGCGAGGAAATCTACGTCATCGACCCGGAAAAATGCACCGAGTGCGTGGGCCATTTCGACGAGCCGCAATGCGTCGCGGTCTGCCCGGTGGACTGCATTCCGCTCAACCCGGAGCATGCCGAGAGCAAAGAACAGCTGCAGCGGAAATACGAGCGGCTGATGGCGCAGAAACAGGGCGGCTGAAACGCCGCGATCGCGCGAGCGCCTCCCGCTATTTCTGGCAGACTGGGCAGTAGAACGTAGATCGCTGGCCCTGGCGCAGCACCCGTATCGGCGCGGCGCAGACGCGGCAGGGCAGGCCGGCGCGCCCATAGACGTAATATTGCTGTTGGAAATAGCCCGAACTGCCGTCCGAATGGACGAAGTCGCGCAGGCTGCTGCCGCCTGCGGCCAGCGCCTGTCTCAGCGTCGATTTGACCGCGGCCGCCAGCGCCTCATAACGCGCGAGCGAGACGCGCGCGGCCGGGGTGCGCGGATGAATGCGGGCGTGAAACAGGCTTTCGTTGGCGTAGATGTTGCCTACGCCGACGACGATGTTCGCGTTCATCAGGACCAGCTTGACCGCCGCTTTGCGTCCGCGCGTGGCTGCGTACAGGAATCCTCCGGTAAATGCATCTTCCAGCGGTTCCGCGCCCAGGTCCGCAAGCAGCGGGTGGCGCGCCGGATCGCCGCCGGTCCACAATACGGCGCCGAAGCGGCGCGGGTCGCGCAGGCGCAGCAACCTTTTGCCGATCAGCAGGTCGAAATGCTCATGCGCCTGCGCTTTGGCTCCGGCTTGCATGATGCGCAGGCTTCCGGACATGCCCAGGTGCAACAGCAGCGATCCGCGGCGTTTGTCCGCACTGCAATCGATGAGGATGTATTTGCCGCGGCGGGTGACGCCGGCGATGCGCCGGCCGGTGACGCGCGCAGCGAGGTTCGGCGGTATCGGCCAGCGCAGCCTGGGTTCGCTTACGCGAACGCCGGTGATGATCTTGCCGGTCAGATAGGGCTCGATGCCGCGGCGCGTGATTTCGACTTCGGGGAGCTCGGGCATGATCCTGTCAGCGGGCTGGTTTTCCTTGTACTGGCGTGGAAATATACCTAATATGTACCCCCCACGCTAAGCTAGCAGCGCAATAATGTCTTTTACGCGCCCTTTCGCCCTTTCCCTGATGCGTCGACTCCTGCTTGCAAGCCTTGGCATCGCGCTCGCCGCCTGCGCGCAGCAGGCGCAGCGTGCAGCGCCGGCTGCGGCGCCGGCGAGCGCCCAGGCGCAGGCGAACGCGCCTGCGCCGAAGGCGGCAGCCGCGCCGAAGGCTGCAGAGACGGCCGACGCGGCAGCGCAGGCTGCCCTGCCTAAACAGGAATTGACCGAGGAAGTGCTGTACGAATACCTGCTCGCCGAGATCGCCGGCCAGCGCGGCGCGCTCGGCTTGTCGGCGCAGGCCTATGCCGATCTGGCCAGGCAGACGCGCGATCCGCGCATCGCGCGGCGCGCGGCGGAGGTAGCCCTCTATGCGCGCATGCCCGGCGCCGCCATCGACGCGGCCAAAATCTGGTACGAAGCCGAGCCCGACTCGATGTCGGCGCTGCAGGCGCTGACCAGCCTGCTGATCGGCGCCAAGCGCCAGGACGAAGCGCTGCCGTATCTGCAGAAAATGCTGGAACGGCACGGCGATGGCGACGGCTTCCTGCAGCTGAGCCGGCTGCTCGCCGGCAGCCAGGACAAAGCGCAATCGCTCAAGCTGGTGCAACAACTGGCACAGCCCTATCCCAAGGTCGCCCAGGCGCATTTTGCGCTGGCCCAGGCGGCGCTAGGCGCAGACGACGTGGCACTCGCGCTGGCGGAAACGCGCGCGGCATCCAAGCTGAAACCGGACTGGGAGCTGCCGGTGCTGCTGGAGGCGCAGCTGCTGCAGCGGCAGTCGAACGCGCTCGCGCTGCAGCGCCTTGCCGAGTTCCTGCAGCAGCACCCCAAATCGCGTGAAGTGCGCCTGGGTTACGCGCGCCTGCTCGTGACGCAGCAAAAATACACCGAGGCGCGGGCCGAATTCCAGACGCTGTCGAAGGATTTTCCCGACAACGCCGACGTGGTGTTCGCAGTCGGCGTGTTGTCGCTGCAGCTGGATGACTACAAGCTGGCGGAGACGAATTTCAAGCGCCTGCTCGCGCTGCCCTACCGCGACAAGGATACGGTGCGCATGTACCTGGGGCAGATCGAAGAAGACCAGAAGAACTATCCGGAGGCGCTGCGCTGGTATGACGAAGTCGGCGGCGGCGATCTGTATTTGCGGGCGCAGATGCGCTACGCGCTGGTGCTGAGCAAGCAGGGCAAGCTGGACGCGGCGCGCGCGCACCTGCGCCAGGTCGAGCCGGGCAGCGCCGAGGGGCGCGTGCAATTGCTGCTGACCGAGGCGCAGATGCTGCGCGATGCGAAGCGGCCCGAGGAAGCGTTCAATCTGATCGGGGATGCGCTGAAAAACATGCCGGAGCAGCCCGAACTGCTTTACGACTACGCCATGGTCGCCGAAAAGCTCGGGCGCATGGACCTGCTCGAGAGCAGCCTGAAGGAAGTGATCCGGCTGCAGCCGGACCATGCGCACGCCTACAACGCGCTCGGCTATTCTCTCGCCGACCGCAATATGCGCCTGCCGGAGGCGCGACAGCTGATCGAGAAGGCGCTGTCGCTCGCGCCGGAGGACCCGTTCATCATCGACAGCATGGGCTGGGTGCTATACCGCCAGGGCAAGCAGCAACAGGCGCTGGAATACCTGCGCAAAGCCTACAGCGCGCGCGCCGATCCGGAAATTGCGGCGCACCTGGGCGAGGTGCTGTGGATGGCGGGCGAGCACGGCGAGGCCGAGAAAATCTGGCTGGAGGCGAACAAGAAGACGCCCGACAACGACGCGCTCAACAGCACCATCAAACGCTTCAAGCCTTAGGACCCGCTGTAAAATGAATTTTTACGCGGGCCGATATAGGGGAGTATGAGAGGGGTCCCCCAAGGGGACTTTCTTTTCGGGCGTATCCCCTCATATTCAAACGAACTCCTAGGCTGGGCGCGCAGGACCGCGCACCCATAGGCGACCGGCCGCGAAATCCACGACTCCCCCATGCGCTACGCATCGTTCCTTGCCTGCCTGCTGCTCGCAGCCTGTGCCTCGCTCGAACAGCAGCCAGGGACTATGGTGCCCTTGGGCGAGGCTTTCCATCTGTCGGGCCGGGTTGCGGTCAAATACGGCGACGAAGCGGCGAGCGGCAGGATCAGCTGGGAGCATGAGCCCGATGCCGACGATCTGCTGTTCTCCTCGCCGCTGGGCCAGGGCGTGGCGCACATCGTCCGGCGCGACGGCCTGGTGAGCCTGACCACTTCGGATCAAAAGGTATATCGGGCCGGCGACGTGGAGTCCCTGACCGAGAAGGTGCTCGGCTGGCGCCTGCCGCTCGCAGGTTTGCCCGACTGGGTGCGCGGCCGCGCCGCTGCCGGCGCGCCGGCGCAGACGAGCCTGGATGCGTCGCAGCGCCTCGCGCAATTGCGCCAGTCCGGCTGGCAGGTGGATTTTCTTGCATATGACGACGCGACGGGTCTGCCGGCGAAGCTGCGGCTGGCGCGCGCGGACGTGGAGATCCGCCTCGCGATCGACCAGTGGCGGGGGGAGCCGTGAGCGGCTGGGACCGGGCCTGGCCGGCGCCGGCCAAGCTCAATCTGTTTCTGCATGTCACAGGCAGGCGCGCCGACGGCTATCACAACCTGCAGACTGCGTTCCGCCTGATCGACCTGGCCGATACGCTGCGATTCAAGCCGCGCGACGACGGCAGACTCACGCTGGGCCGGCCGCTCGCGGGCGTGCCGCCCGAACAGGACCTGTGCCTGCGCGCCGCGGCCTTGCTCAAGCGCGAAAGCGGGCACCGGGGCGGCGTTGAAATCGCACTCGACAAGCGCATTCCCATGGGCGGCGGCCTGGGCGGCGGCAGCTCGGACGCGGCGACCACCCTGGTCGCGCTCAACCAGCTGTGGCAACTGGGCCTGGCGCGTGCCCAGCTGCAGCGGCTGGCGCTGCAGCTGGGCGCAGACGTGCCGGTGTTCGTGTTCGGCGAGAATGCGTTTGCCGAAGGCGTGGGCGAAGAGCTCACGCCGCTGGCGCTGCCGCAGGCCTGGTACCTCGTGCTGGTGCCGCCGGTACAGGTGCCAACTGCTGCCGTGTTCGCGGCGCCAGAATTGACACGGGATGCAAAACCGATCAAAATTACGGCCTTTTTCGACGGGCTGAAACAGCGCACCTTGCGTAACGACCTCGAGCCCGTAGTATGCAAAAGCTATCCTGAAGTGGCGCGTCACCTGGCCTGGCTGAAACAGCACGGCGAGGCGCGCATGAGTGGTTCCGGCGCCTGCGTGTATGCCGAATTTTCCGATAAATCCGCGGCATACGCGGTGCATGCGCAATTGCCGCAGGCAATGCGCGGGTTTGTGGTGCGTGGCTTGGAACGTCATCCGCTGCAGGAATTGAGCAAGTAGAGTTTGGGGAGTCGCCAAGTGGTAAGGCACCGGATTTTGATTCCGGCATTCGTAGGTTCGATCCCTACCTCCCCAGCCAGCAATCGATGGGCCCGCCGCTGCGCGGCGGGTATGAGCGGATAGAAACCGCGCAGTAAGGACCAGGCCGCAGACATGGCGTACGACCACCTGATGATATTTGCCGGCAGCGCCAACCCCCAGTTGGCTGCGGCGGTCGCGAAGCGCCTCAATATTCCCCTGGGCGGCATCAGCGTCAGCCGCTTTTCCGACGGCGAGGTGATGATCGAGCTGCTGGACAATGTGCGCGGCCGGGATTGTTTCGTGCTGCAGTCCACCTGCACCCCGACCAATGACAATCTGATGGAAGTGCTGATCATGATCGATGCGCTCAAGCGCGCATCGGCCGCCCGCGTCACTGCCGCGCTGCCCTATTTCGGCTATGCGCGCCAGGACCGCCGGCCGCGCTCGGCGCGCGTGGCGATCAGCGCCAAGGTGGTGGCCAACATGCTCGAAGCCGCCGGCGTCGACCGGGTGCTCACCATGGACCTGCATGCCGACCAGATCCAGGGTTTCTTCGACGTGCCGGTGGACAACATCTACGCCGCGCCCATCCTCCTCGGCGACTTGTGGAAACACGGCTACGAGGACCTGCTGGTGGTCTCGCCCGACGTCGGCGGCGTGGTGCGCGCGCGTGCGCTGGCCAAGCGCCTGGAATCGGACCTGGCCATCATCGACAAGCGCCGTCCCAAGGCGAACGATGCCGAAGTGATGAACATCATCGGCGACGTCAAGGGCCGCACCTGCGTCATCATGGACGACATGGTGGATACCGCGGGCACGCTGGCCAAGGCGGCGCAGGCGCTCAAGGACGAGGGCGCGGTCAAGGTGCTCGCCTACTGCACCCATCCGGTGCTCTCGGGCAATGCGGTGGAGCGCATCGCCAACTCGGCGCTGGACGAAGTGGTCGTCACCGACTCCATACCGCTGCGCGAAGATGCGAAGAAGTGCAGCAAGATACGCGTGCTTTCGGTGGTCGACCTGCTGGCGGAGACCATACTGCGCATCAGCAACGAAGATTCGGTCAGCTCGCTGTTCAGCGAATAGGCAGAGGGCAGGTCAGCGGGCACAGCGCAACATTCGAATTGGGATTTTTTGAACGGCGGTACCTGGTCGCGGGGCCGCCATAACCTGGAGTGCAACATGCAAATCGAAGTCAACGCGCAAAAGCGCATCAAGCAGGGCACCGGAGCGAGCCGCCGCCTGCGCCGTGAAGGCAAAACCCCCGGGATCGTCTACGGGGGCAAGGAGCCTGCGGTCGTCATCGAGCTCGATCACAACGCGCTGTACCACCAGCTGCGGCAGGAGGCGTTCCACGCCTCGGTGCTGACGCTCAATCTGGATGGGGCCAAGCAGCAGGTGCTGCTGCGCTCGGTGAACATGCATCCGTTCCGCCCGGAAGTGCAGCACGTCGACTTCCAGCGCGTGATGGCCGATGTGAAGATCCAGATGAAAGTGCCGCTGCACTTCATCAATGCCGATCAATCGCCGGGCGTGAAGGTGTCCGGCGGCATCGTCAGCCACGTGATCAGCGATCTGGAGATCCGCTGCCTGCCTGCCGACCTGCCGGAATTCATCGAGGTGGATCTGAAGGACCTGGACCTGGGCAAGATCATCCACGTCAGGGAACTGCAGCTGCCCAAGGGCGTGGAAGCCATCCTGCACGGCAACGAGAACCCGCCGGTGGCGGTGGTGCAGATTCCGCGCGCGATGGTGGCCGACGAGGCGGCGGACGCGGCTGCGGCCGAAGGTGCGGTGGCGGCAGCCGAAGTTCCCACCTCCAAGCAGTCGACCGAACCTGCCGCTGCGGAAAAAGCCGGCGACAAGGGCGGGGACAAGGGCGACAAGAAGTCCGAGAAATCGGACAAGAAGTAATCTGCTTGCGTTGTTGCGAAACGGGCAGAGGCTTCGGCCTCTGCCTGTTTTTTTAGCGCAAGGCCAACATGCCGATCAAACTCATCGTCGGCCTGGGTAACCCGGGCAAGAAATACGAGGGCACGCGCCACAATGCAGGCGCCTGGCTGGTCGAGCGCCTGGCCGCGCAGCAGCGCCTGACGCTGCGCAAGGAAGGCAGGTTCCACGCGCTGGCTGGCAGGCTGGACTCCGGCTCCGGACAGGCGTGGCTGCTGCTGCCGCAGACCTGGATGAACGAGTCGGGTCTGGCGGTGGCTGCGCTGGCGCAGTTCCACAAGATCGCCGCGGATGAAATCCTGGTGGCGCACGACGAGCTGGACCTGCCGCCGGGCGGGGTGAAGATCAAGCAGGGCGGCGGCCATGCGGGCCACAATGGCCTGCGCGACATCATCGAAAAACTCGGCACGCCGGATTTCTGGCGCCTGCGCATCGGCATCGGCCATCCGCGCGATATCGCCGCGAGCGAGCAGGAGGTGGCGGATTTCGTGCTGCACGCGCCGCGCCGGGAAGAGCAGGAATTGATCGACGCGGTGATCGAGCGCGGCATCGCCGTGTTCGACCTGATTCTTGCGGACAAGATGGCGGCGGCCATGCACAAGCTGCACACCAAACCCAAACCCCAAACGCCGGGCGCTGCCTCACAACCGGTTTAAGGCCTCAAACATGTCTCTCAAATGCGGTATCGTCGGCCTGCCGAATGTAGGCAAATCCACGCTGTTCAATGCGCTCACCAAGGCCGGCATCGCGGCCGAGAACTATCCGTTCTGCACCATCGAGCCCAATGTGGGCATCGTCGCAGTGCCCGACGCGCGCCTGGCGCAGCTCGTCTCCATCGCCAAGCCGCAGAAGACCATACCGGCGGTGGTGGAGTTCGTCGACATCGCCGGCCTGGTCGCGGGCGCATCCAAGGGGGAGGGTCTCGGAAACAAGTTCCTCGCCAATATCCGCGAGACCGACGCCATCGCGCACGTGGTGCGCTGCTTCGCCGACGACAACGTGGTGCACGTCGCCGGGAAGATCGATCCGGTGAGCGACATCGAGACCATCAACACCGAGCTCGCGCTGGCAGACCTGGCGACGGTGGAAAAGACCATGGCGCGCTACGTCAAGGTGGCGCGCTCCGGCGACAAGGAAGCGCAGCGCATCATGAGCGTGCTGGAAAAGGTGCTGCCGGTGCTCGACCAGGCCAGGCCCGCGCGCAGCCTCGCGCTCGCGCGCGAGGAACTGGAGGTGCTGCGTCCGCTGTGCCTGATGACGGCCAAGCCGGCGATGTACGTCGCAAACGTGGACGAAAACGGCTTCAGCAACAATCCGCTGCTCGCGCGCGTGCAGGAATACGCCAAGGCCGAAGGCGCGCCGGTGGTGGCGATCTGCGCCGCGATCGAGGCGCAGATGGCGGATCTGGAGGACGAGGACAAGCAGATATTCCTCGCCGACATGGGGCTGGAAGAGCCGGGCCTGGACCGCCTGATCCGCGCCGGCTATGCGCTGCTGGGCCTGCAGACCTACTTCACCGTCGGGCCGAAGGAGGTGCGCGCGTGGACGGTGCAGATAGGCGCGACCGCGCCGCAGGCCGCGGGCGTGATCCACACCGACTTCGAGCACGGTTTCATCCGCGCCGAAGTGATCGCCTACGACGACTTCGTCGCCTGCAAGGGCGAGCAGGGGGCAAAGGAGGCCGGCAAGATGCGCCTCGAGGGCAAGGAATACGTGGTGCGCGACGGCGACGTCATGCACTTTCGCTTCAACGTCTGACCCGGTATCGCGCCGCATTCGCCGCGGGCGCGCCCGGCGGGCATCAAGCGCCCTCTGCGATCAGCTGCTGCGTCAGCAGGCGCCACTCCTCGGCCGAGCGCAGCGGCAGCGCCACCAGTTCCGGCTTGTAGAACACGCCCTGCTGCGGCCCGAGCAGCGACTGGTGCTTGGCGAGGAAGCGCTGCGAATATTCGACCCAGCGCTCGTCGTAGTTGCCTTGCGAGGCGTGCACGGCGAGGATGTCGTTGCAGCTGGCGCAATCCAGGCCGGCCTGCGCGGCGCGCAGGCTGAAATCCAGATCGTACAGATGCCAGCCGTCGAAGCTGAGTTCGTCGAAGCCCAGGCGCAGCGCGGTCTCGCGGCGGCAGGCGAGCAGCAGGCCGTCGAGCGCCTGCAAGCCCCCGGACTCGGCCTGCTTGACCTCATACAGCGTCACCACATAGCCGCCCTCGGCCGCGGGCATGCCGACCTGGCCCGCCAGGTGCGGGTGGCCGGCGAAGTGCCAGGCACCGCCCACCAGTCTGCGCGTGCCGGCGACGCCGACCAGGTCGTGGCGGGCGAGCGCGCGCAGCAGGCGCGCGGCGAAATCCGGGCTGACGATTTCCACGTCGTCGTGCGCGAACAGGACGAGTTCGTGCCGAGCCTGCGCCAGCGCGCGGTTGTAGCCCGAGGCGAGTGACGTCGCGTCGCGGATGAGCACGACCTCGTGCGGCACCTGCGCCAGCAGGCGCCGGTACATCGCCTCGGCGCGCGCCGCGCGCTCCGGCCTGGCACTGCAGATCAGCACCGACACCGGTTTGACGTGCGCCGGCGCGAGCGGCTCGATCGCGGCGGTCCTGCCCTCGGCGGCATCGATGCGCGCGCGGCACAGCGCCCGGCGCGCCTGCGTCTCGGCCGAGAGGGGATACTTCGGGTGCAGCTGCATGCAGGCCGCGAAGGACTGCAGCGCGGCGGCGTGCTGCGCCTGCGCGAGGCGGCAGCTGCCGAGCAGAAAGTGCAGCGCGGGCAGCGTCGCATCCAGGGCGAGCGCCTGCAGCGCGAGCGCCGCCGCCTCATCCCAGCGCTCCGCGCCGAACGCGGCCGCGGCGCGCTGGTACAGCGCTTCGACCGGATCCGGCTCGGCTGCGCCGCCATGCACCGCGCGGCGCGCGGGCAGCGGCGCAGCGTGGCGCGCTTCAATGGTCGCGGGCTCGCCGAGATTCAACTCGGCGCGCAGCGCGGCGCCGGCGCCGGTCTTGAATGCGAATGCATGCAGCTCCAGCAGCGCCAGCGGCGGCGCGAAATAGATCTCGCCAAAGCCGTTGGTATGCAGCGCGCGCAGCAGCGAATCGCGGCTGAATCCGGTCTTGTGCGCGTAGAAATCCTGTCCGCTTGCCTCGATCTCGGGCGCATAGCCGTAGATCATGTCATGCGCGGTGATGGCGCCGACGTTGGAGCTGTAGATGTCCTGCTCGATGTCGAGCCCGTTCTTCGCCAGCAGCTTGATCAGCTCGCCGATGTCCGGCACGCGGATCTCGGCGAACCCGTCCGCCTTGAGCACATGCAAAAACCCCTGCAGCACCTTGTCCACGTCGTGCCGGTAGTAGTGTTCGAGGTTGTGCGAGCAATAGACGGCGTCGAAAGCCTGCGCTTCGGCCGAATCGCGCAGCGCGCGCGCATCGCACACCAGGTCCGCGCCCACGCGCGGGTCGATGTCGAGCAGCAGCTGCGCCCAGCGCGCGAAATGCGGCGGCAGTTCCACGCCCTTGCTACCGCCGCCGACGTTGAGCACGCGCCTGGCGGAGCCTGCGGCGCCGGGCGCGCGCGCGAACAAATCCCTGACCTTGGCGAACACCGGTGGCGGCCTGTCAGTAGGTCCCGGGGTAGGACCCGCCGTCGATCAGGAAATTCTGCCCGGTGACGTAGCTGGCCTGCGCGCTGCACAGGTAGGCGCAGGCATCGCCGAACTCGGCCGGGTCGCCGAAGCGGCCGGCCGGGCACTGCGCCATGCGCTCCTTGCGTATCAGCTCGACATCGACGCCGCGGTTCTTGGCCTGGGCGGCCAGCGTGGTGCGGATGCGGTCGGTATCGAAGGAGCCCGGCAGCAGGTTGTTGATGGTGACGTTGTGCGCCACGGTCTTGCGCGCGATGCCGGCGACGAAACCGGTGAGGCCGGAGCGCGCGCCGTTCGACAAGCCGAGCACTTCGATCGGAGCCTTTACCGAGCTGGAGGTGATGTTGACGATGCGGCCGAACTTGCGCGCGATCATGCCGTCCACCACGGCCTTGATCAGCTCGATCGGGGTGAGCATGTTGGCGTCCAGCGCCGCGATCCAGGTGTCGCGCGTCCAGCTGCGGAAATCCCCCGGCGGCGGCCCGCCGGCGTTGTTCACGAGGATGTCCGGATTGGGGCAGGCGGCGAGCACCGCGGCGCGCCCGGCATCGGTGGTGATGTCGCCGGCGACGGCGGTGACCTTCACGCCGGTCGCCGCGCGGATCTCTTCTGCGGTTTTCTCCAGCGTCTCCTTGCCGCGTGCCGTGATCACCAGGTCCACGCCCTCGCGCGCGAGCGAAAATGCGCAGCCGCGTCCCAGGCCCTTGCTCGATGCGCACACGATTGCCGTCCTGCCTTTGATGCCGAAATCCATACTGGTCTCCCGGTTGCCTGTTGAACTGAAGAATCGCGCGGCGCTCCCTCACGCCCTCGGTCTAATTGTAACCAGCATCACGCCTGACAGCACCAGCACCGCGCCGGCGATCTGCGCCAGCGTCATATGCTCCTCCAGTCCGATCCAGCCGAGAAAGATCGTGGTCACCGGCCCGGCCGCGCCGATGATCGCGACCTGGTTCGCGCCTATGCGCCGCAGCGCCTCGGAGGTCATGAACACCGGCAGCACGGTGCACAGCACGCCCATGGCCGCGGCGAGGCCGTACACCTGCGGCGGCAGCGCCAGCGCCGACCAGGGGCGCAGCAGCAGGAACTGGGCGATGCACAGCACGCTGGCGACGCTGGTCGCATACGCGGTGAAGCGCATCGAACCGATGCGGCGCACCAGCTGGCTGCTGGTGACCAGGTACACCGCGTAGCACAGCGCGCTGCCGAACACCAGCATCGCGCCCAGCAGCAGCTTGGGATTTTCGCCGCCGAAGGCGCGCGACAGCACCAGCGCGAGGCCGGCGTAGGACACGAGCAGCGCGACGATTTCGCGCGCGCTGACGCGCTTGCCCAGGAACAGCGCCGACAGCAGCACGGTGATGGTCGGGTAGAGGAACAGCATCAGGCGCCCGACCCCGGCGCTGATGTACTGCAGGCCGAGAAAGTCGAGGAAGCTCGCCAGGTAATAGCCGAGAAAACCCATGAAGCCCACGGTCCAGACGTCGCGCCGGGTAAGCGGCACGCTGGCGCTGTCGCGCTGCAGCCACAGGGCGGCAGCGACGAAAAAGGGCAGCGAAAACACCATGCGCAGCGCGAGCAGGGTGACCGGATCGGTGACGTAGGCGTAGGCGAGCTTGATCAGGATCGGCCGGACCGAGAACGCGAGCACGCCGCCCAGCGCCAGGGCGATGCCCCAGGCGCGATAGGACGGGGCGCTCACCTAGGCATATTCCAAAATGCCGGCTTGAGCGATCGGCAGGAAGTCCGGCATGCGGGGAAATCTCGATGATCCAGGGCCGCGGACTCGGGCCCGATGTTAAAATTATAAGCTCACAGGAGAAATCGAGGCGGCAATCATGGCGGGGCATTCCAAGTGGGCCAATATCAAGCACAAAAAAGCGGTCACGGACGCCAAGAAAGGCAAGGTCTTCACCCGCCTGATACGCGAGATCACGGTGGCGGCGCGCATGGGCGGCGCGGACCCGAACATGAATCCGCGCCTGCGCCTGGCGATCGAAAAGGCGCGCGACGTGAACATGTCCAAGGACAACATCGAGAACGCGGCCAAGCGCGGCGCCGGCGCGCTCGATGGCGCCAACTACGACGAAGTGCGCTATGAGGGCTACGGCATAGGCGGCGCGGCGGTGATGGTCGACTGCCTCACCGACAACCGCACCCGCACCGTCGCCGACGTGCGCCATGCCTTCGTCAAGCATGGCGGCAACCTCGGCACCGACGGCTCGGTGGCATTCATGTTCAAGCACTGCGGCCAGTTCGTGTTCGCCCCGGGCACGAGCGAGGACAAGGTCATGGAAGCGGCGCTCGAGGCCGGCGCCGAAGACGTGCTCGCCAACGAAGACGGCTCGATCGAGGTGATCTGCGCCCAGGGCGACTTTTCCGCGGTGAAGCAGGGCCTGGAAAAAGCCGGGCTCAAGCCCGAGCTGGCCGAGATCACGATGAAGCCCCTGGGCGAGACCGCGCTCGCCGGCGAGGACGCGGCGCGCATGCAGAAGCTGCTCGACGCGCTCGAGGCGCTGGACGACGTGCAGGAGGTCTACACCACCGCGATACTCGACGAGTAGTATTTGCGCACGAGGCTATAATCGATCGATATGGCCGAAACCACCGTGACTATCCTGGGCATAGACCCCGGTCTGCGCATCACAGGCTTCGGCATCGTCCGCAAGACAGGCAGCAAGCTCGCCTATGTGACCAGCGGCTGCGTCAAGGCGCCGGAACCGGACCTGCCCGGGCGGCTCAAGAGCATACTCGAAGGCCTGCGCGAAGTGATCCAGCTGCACCGGCCGCAGCAGGTCGCGGTGGAAAAGGTGTTCGTCAACGTCAACCCGCAGTCCACGCTGCTGCTCGGACAGGCGCGCGGCACCGCGATCTGCGCCGCGGTGCTGGAGGACCTGCCGGTGGCCGAATACACGGCGCTGCAGGTGAAGCAGGCGGTGGTCGGAAACGGCCATGCGAACAAGGACCAGGTGCAGGAGATGGTGCGGCGCCTGCTGCGCCTGCCCGGCAATCCGGGCGCGGACGCGGCCGACGCGCTCGCCTGCGCCATCTGCCACGCGCATGGCGGGCAGGGTCTCGGATCGATCGCAACCGCGGGCTACCGCGTGAAAAGGGGGCGGCTCATATGATCGGGCGCTTGAATGGCGTGCTGCTGGAAAAGAATCCGCCGCAGCTGACGCTGGAAGTGCAGGGCGTGGGCTACGAAGTCGACGTGCCCATGAGCACCTTCTACAACCTGCCCGCAGTGGGCGAGCGGGTGACGCTGTACACCCACCTGGTGGTGCGCGAAGACGCGCACCTGCTCTACGGCTTCGCCAGCGAGGCGGAGCGCAAGGCGTTCCGCCAGCTGCTCAAGATCAGCGGCGTCGGCGCGCGCACCGCGCTGTCGCTGCTCTCGGGCATGAGCGTGGCCGAGCTGGTGCAGGCGGTGGCGACGCAGGAAGCCGGGCGCCTGATCAAGGTCCCCGGCATAGGCAAGAAGACGGCCGAGCGCCTGCTGCTCGAGCTGAAAGACAAGCTCGGCGCCGAGATCACCGCGGGCGTCGCGGTCAACCGCGCCGCGCCGGCCGCGGACGATGTGCTCAACGCGCTGCTCGCACTCGGCTACAACGAAAAAGAGGCGCGTTTCGCGCTGAAGCAGATGCCCGAAGGGCTGGGCGTGTCCGAGGGCATCCGGCATGCGCTGAAGGCGCTCGCCCGGAGCTGAGCTTGGCCAGGCAGTATCACCGCTTCGTCCGCATCTTCTACCAGATCCGGACGGTCGCGTTCGCCGGCCTGTTCGTGGCCATCGGCATCCAGATGCGCGCCGGCACCTATGGCGGGCTGGCCTGGACCCTGCTCGCGCTGCAGTTCCTGGTCTATCCGCATCTGCTGTTCTGGCGTGCGCGCAGCGCGGCGAATTCGCTCAAGGCAGAGCACGCCAACCTGCTGCTCGATTGCCTGCTGCTCGGCGCCTGGGTGGCGGCGCTCGAGTATCCGACCTGGATCGGATTTCCGATCTTCCTCGCAGCCGCGCTCAACAACGGCATCAATCGCGGCTGGCGCGGCGCCCTGGTCGCGCTGCTGGTGTTTGCCGCAGGCGCCGTCTCCTGGGGGCTGTACGCCGGGTTCAGGTTCTCGCCGCATACCGAGACCGCGGCCACCGTGCTGTGCCTGCTGGGCCTGTTCATCTACGTGATCGGCCTGGGAAACATCGCCTATGCGCAAAGCATCAAGCTGCGCGCCACGCGCGAGGCCCTGCGCCAGCGCGAAGAGCACTACCGCATCATCACCGAAAACGCGGAGGACCTGATCGCCATGCTGGACGCCGCCGGACGCTGGCTGTATGCGAACCCGGCCTACCGCAGGCTGCTCCCGGACGCCGCGCTCGAATCCGGCGCGGACGCGCTCGCGGCGCTGCATGCCGAAGACCGCGACGCGGCGCGCGCGGCGCTCGACGCCGCGGTGCGCACGGCGCAGCCGCAGACCTTCCGCTATCGCCTCGCCGCCACCGGCGGCACGCTGCACGAATTCCAGGCGGTCGCGAAAAGCGTGGCGCACGCGGACGGCCCGCGCATCGTGGTGGTTTCGACCGACATCACCGCGCTGAGCCAGCGCGACCGCAAGCTCGCGGTGCAGGCGAACGTGTTCGAGAACATGAGCGAAGCGATGATGATCATCGATGCCGGGGACACCATCATTTCGGTCAACCGGGCCTACAGCGCGCTCACCGGCTACGGCGAAGACGAGGTCTGCGGAAAGCCCGAGAGCGCGTTCCGCACCGCGCTGCAGCCGCCCGAGTTCTACGCCGAGATACGCGCGACCCTGCAGCGTCAGGGACACTGGACCGGCACCTCCTGGTGCCGGCGCAAGGATGGCAGCATCTACCGCGAATGGCGCAGCATTTCCGCAATCCGGGATGCCGGCGGACGCACCACGCACTACCTCGTGTTTTTCGCCGACGCGTCGCAGTCCGCGCCGCCGGAGCGCGCGCCCGGGCGCTGAAGCGGATGCGCCCGAACGCCCGGATAGCAGGAACGGGAGCCGCATCCGCGGGTAAGATAGCGCATGGCCATTGAAACCGACCGCCTGATCGCCGCCGCACCCGCCTCGCCGCAGGAGGAGGCGCTCGAGCGCGCGCTGCGGCCCAAGGCGCTCGCCGAGTACGTCGGCCAGGAGAAGATCCGCGACCAGCTCGGAATCTTCATCGAGGCGGCGCGCGCGCGCAAGGAGCCGCTCGATCACGTGCTGCTGTTCGGCCCGCCCGGCCTGGGGAAAACGACGCTGGCGCACATCATCGCGCGCGAAATGGGCGTGAATCTGCGCCACACCTCCGGCCCGGTGCTGGAGCGCCCGGGCGACCTGGCGGCGCTGCTCACCAACCTCGAGCCGAACGACGTGCTGTTCATCGACGAAATCCACCGCCTGTCGCCGGTGGTCGAGGAGATCCTGTATCCGGCGCTGGAGGATTTCCAGCTCGACATCATGATCGGCGAGGGCCCGGCGGCGCGCTCGGTCAAGCTCGAGCTGCCGCCGTTCACGCTGGTGGGCGCGACCACGCGCGCGGGCATGCTCACCAATCCGCTGCGCGACCGCTTCGGCATCGTCGCGCGCCTGGAGTTCTACAGCGCGCCCGAGCTGCAGCAGATCGTGAGCCGCTCGGCCGGCCTGCTCAAGGTCGAGGTCGCCGCCGAAGGCTCGCTCGAAATCGCGCAGCGCTCGCGCGGCACGCCGCGCATCGCCAACCGGCTGCTGCGGCGCGTGCGCGATTACGCCGAGGTCAGGTCGAAGAGCGGCGTGAGCCGCGAGGTGGCGGACGCGGCGCTGCGCATGCTCGACGTGGACGTGCTCGGCCTGGACCTGATGGACCGCAAGCTGCTGATGGCGGTGATCGAGAAGTTCGCCGGCGGCCCGGTGGGCGTGGACAATCTCGCGCATGTGATCGGCGAGGAACGCGACACCATCGAGGACGTGATCGAGCCCTTCCTGATCATGCAGGGCTATCTGCAGCGCACGCCGCGCGGACGCGTCGCGACGCTGGCGGCGTACCGGCATTTCGGGCTGGCGCCGCCGCGCGCGGGCGCGAACGGCGAGCTGTGGAACGATCCGGACGAGACCTGAGGTGAAGCTCTTCTCCTGGCCGGTGCGCGTCTACTACGAGGACACGGACACCGGCGGCATCGTCTATTACGCCAATTACCTCAAGTTCTTCGAGCGCGCACGCACCGAATGGCTGCGCAATTTGGGCCTGAATCAGGATAAACTTGCGCGGGAAGAGGGGCTGATTTTCGTGGTGCACCGGGCGACGCTGGACTTCGTCCGGCCGGCGCGGCTGGACGACATGCTCGATGTCACGGTTGAACCGCTCAAGCGCGCGCGTGTCTACGTGGAGCTGGCGCAGGAGGCGCGGCGCGGCGGCGAGCTGCTGGCGCGCGCCGAGGTCCGCGTGGCCTGCCTCAGGCAGCGCGACTTCAAGCCGGTCGCCATACCGCGATTATTGGGAGATGCACTCTGAATCCGGGAATGAAAGGGGGCGCGCGCCCCCTTTTTCCAACCCGCTACGCGAGTCGATAAGAACATGAACGTAACCCAGGACCTGTCGATACTTTCGCTGATCACCAACGCCAGCGTGCCGGTGCAGCTGGTGATGGCGCTGCTGCTTTCGGTTTCGTTCATGAGCTGGCTGTTCATCTTCCGCAAGCTGTTTGCGCTGCGCCAGGCGCGCAGCCAAACCGAGAAATTCGAGCGCGATTTCTGGAGCGGCAGCGACATGAACGGCCTGTACCAGAGCGCGGTCAACGACCGCCACCGCGCCGGCGCGCTCGAGCGCATATTCGAGGCCGGCTTCCGCGAATTCGCCAAGCTGCGCGCGCAGCGCGGCGCCGATCCGAGCATCCCGGTGGAGGGCGCGCGCCGCGCCATGCGCGCCACCTTCCAGCGCGAGATGGACAACCTCGAGCGCCATCTGGCCTTCCTCGCCTCGGTCGGCTCGGTCAGCCCCTACGTCGGGCTGTTCGGCACGGTATGGGGCATCATGAATTCCTTCCGCGGCCTCGCCAACGTGAGCTCGGCGACGCTGGCGCATGTCGCGCCCGGCATCGCCGAGGCGCTGATCGCCACCGCGATCGGCCTGTTCGCCGCGATTCCCGCCGTGGTCGCCTACAACCGCTACGCCCACGACATCGACCGCCTCGCGATCCGCTTCGAGAGCTTCATCGAGGAGTTCTCCAACATCCTGCAGCGCCAGTCCGGCGTGAGCAAATAAGGGGGCTGGCGATGCCGCGAGCGCGCCGCGCCATGAGCGAGATCAACGTCGTACCCTATATCGACGTGATGCTGGTGCTGCTGGTGATATTCATGATCACCGCGCCGCTGGTCAATCCGGGCGTGATCGAGCTGCCCACGGTGGGCAAATCCTCGAAGCCGCCGGAGCAGCCGCTGAACGTGATAATCAAGGCCGATGGCGCGCTGGTGCTGCGCGAAGGCAGCGCCGGCGCTCCGGACGATCGGCAGGTGTCAACCGCCGAGCTGGTCTCGGCGTTGCAGCAAAAGCAAAAGACGCATCCGGATCAGCCGGTGGTGATCGCGGCGGACAAGGACGTGCGCTACGAAGAGGTGCTCAAGGTAATGGATGAGCTGCAAAAGCAGAACGTGCGCAGGGTGGGGCTGCTGGTGAAGCCTGCGGCGCGATGAGCGCAGCCGCGATCGGGTTCGAATACGAGGAACCGGGCAAGCTTTCTTCCGCAGCGCTCGCCGTGCTGGTGCACCTCCTGCTGGCGGCGATCCTGTTTTTCGGCGTGCACTGGCAGAGCCGCGAGCCCGACGCGGTGACGGTCGAGCTGTGGAACAGTCCGCCTACGCAGCTGGCGCCGAAGGTGTTGCCCGCGCTGGAAAAGCCGATGCCGGCGCCGGAGCCCAGGGTCGAACCCAAGGTCGAACCTAAGGTCGAACCCAAAATCGAACCCAAGCCCGAGCCCAGGATCGAGAAAACGGTCGAGCCGGCCAAGCCCGACATCGCGCTGGAGAAAAAGAAAGAGGTCAAGAAAGAGCCGCCGAAGAAGGCCGAGCCCAGGCCGGTGAACAAAACCGAGCCCAAACTCAACCTCGACCGCCGCAAGGAAATACAGGCGCAGCTCGCGAGCGAGACGGCGGCGCTGAACCAGCAGCTGGAGAAGGACCGCATACTCGATCAGATGCGCAAAGAGGCTGCAGCCGCGAGCGCGAGCGCGGACGCGGCGTATATCGCGAAGCTCAAGGGCAAGATCAAGAGCAATATCGTGCTGCCCTCGGGCATCGCCGGCAATCCCGAAGCGATATTCGACGTGGTGCAGCTGCCCACGGGCGAGGTGATGTCGGCCAAGCTGCGCAAATCCAGCGGCAACCAGGCCTACGACGCGGCGGTGGAGCGGGCGATACTCAAGTCCTCGCCGCTGCCGCGGCCGGACCGGCCGGAGCAGTTCCAGCGCGCGCTCGAAATCAAGTTCAGGCCGCTGGACTGATCCGTTCCAAACACTTTTGCTTGATATAATTGCGTGAGCATCTTCCCGGAACTCCCCATGCGCCCCGTAATCCGCACCATCCTGCTATTGCTCGCGCTGGCCTGTTCCAGCGCGCAGGCGCAGCTTTCGATCGAAATCACCGGCGGCGGCGCGAACCAGATCCCGATCGGCGTGCTGCGCTTTGCCGGCGAGCAGGTGCTGCCGCAGAACATCAGCGACATCGTCGAGGCCGACCTGCAGCGCAGCGGGCGCTTCCGCATGTTGTTCGCCGGCAGCGTCGATCCGCTGCCGACCGAAATGGCGCAGGTCAATTTCGACGACTGGAAGAGCCGCGGCGGCGACGCCCTGGTCATCGGCAGCGTGGCGCCGCTCGCCGACGGGCGCTTCGAGGCGCGTTTCCGCCTGCTCGACGTGCCCCGGCAGACACAGCTCGCGGGGGTCGCGTTTACCCTGACGGCGCAGCAGGTGCGCGCCACCGCGCACCGCATCGCCGACATGGTGTACGAGAAGCTGACCGGCGATCGCGGCGTGTTCTCCACGCGCATCGCCTATGTGGTGAAGCAGGGCAGCCGCTACGAGCTGCAGATCGCCGACGCCGACGGCGCGGGCGCGCAGACTGCGCTCGCCTCGCGCGAGCCGATCATTTCCCCGGCCTGGTCGCCCGACGGCACGCGCCTCGCCTACGTCTCCTTCGAGAACCGCAAGCCGGTGGTCTACGTGCATTCGCTGGTGTCGGGACGGCGCCAGGTGGTGGCGAATTTCAAGGGCTCCAACAGCGCCCCGGCCTGGTCGGTCGACGGCCAGCAGCTGGCGGTGGTGCTGTCCAAGGACGGCGGCTCGCAGATCTACCTCATCGGCGCCGACGGCAGCAATCCGCGGCGCATCACCCAGTCCAATGCGATCAATACGGAACCTTTCTTCTCTCCCGACGGTCAATGGATCTACTTCACCTCGGACCGCGGCGGCAGCCCGCAGATCTATCGCATGGGCGTGACTGGTGGCGACGCGACGCGCATCACCTTCAACGGCAACTACAACGTGTCGCCGCGCATTTCGCCCGACGGCAAGACCCTGGTCTACATCGCGCGCGAAAACGGGCGCTTCCAGCTCAAGTCCCTGGACCTGGCGAGCGGGCAGGCGCAGTCCCTTACCGACGGGCAGCACGACGAGTCGCCCAGCATCGCGCCCAACGGAAAAATGATTCTGTATGCCACGCAGATGAACAACCGCGGTTCCCTGGCAGCGGTGTCGATCGACGGCAGGGTGAAGCAGCGCCTGTCGGTGCAGGCGGCCGACGTGCGCGAGCCCGCCTGGGGACCGTTTTTCAATAACTGAAAAAACCAGAAGGAGACGGGAATGAAAAATTTGTTTGCTCTTGCCGCGGCGCTTGCCCTGCTTGCGGGCTGCGCCAGCACGCCGATGACCGACAACAAGGCCGGGGTCGAGGATCGCACCGCGACCGGCAACGCGCCGGCACAGCAGGGCGGCTCCACGGCCACGCCGGTGGCGCCCAAGGCCGAGCAGCAGCTCAATCCGCTCAAGGACCCGAACAACATCCTGTCCAAGCGCAGCATCTACTATGACTACGACAAGTACGACGTCAAGGACGAATACAAGCCGATGCTGCAGGCGCATGCGAATTACCTCGGCCAGCACCCCGACACCAAGATGCTGATCCAGGGCAATTGCGACGAGCGCGGCAGCCGCGAATACAATATCGCGCTGGGGCAGAAGCGCGCCGACGGCGTGAAGAAAATACTCGAACTCATGGGCGTCAAGGACAACCAGCTCGAATCGGTGAGCCTGGGCGAGGAGAAGCCGCGCTGCACCGAGCAGACCGAGGAGTGCTACGCCCAGAACCGGCGCAGCGACATGCTCTATCCGGGCGAGCACTGATCGATGAAGCTGCGCGCCGCACTGCTGCTGGGGCTGATGTTCGCGGCCGGTGCCGCGCGCGCCGGCATGTTCGACGACGACGAGGCGCGCAAGGCGATCCTCGAGCTGCGCGCGCAGGTCGAGGCCAACCAGAAGGCCGCGGAAGCGCGCCTGACGAAACTCGAGTCCCAGGCGCAGGACCGCTCGATCGACGTGGCGCGCCAGCTCGACGAACTGCGCCAGGAGCTGGCGCGCCTGCGCGGCCAGCTCGAAGTGCAGGCGCACCAGCTCGACACCCTGGACCGGCGCCAGAAGGACCTGTACGTCGACCTCGATACGCGCCTGCGCAAGCTCGAGGCCGCAGCCAAGGCGCAGGAGAAGCCGGTGGCCGACCCGGTCGCCGAGGGCAAGGCCTACGAGGCGGCGCTGAACCAGTTCAAGCTGGGCAATTTCCAGGCCTCGGTGGCCGCGTTCCAGAGCTTCCTCGCGAGCTATCCCGACAGCCAGCAGGTGTCGAACGCGCAGTACTGGATCGGCAACGCCTATTACGAATTGCGCGACTACAAGACCGCGATCGCGGCGCAGCAGAAAGTGCTCGCATCCTGGCCCGGCAGCGCGAAGGCGCCCGACGCGATGCTCAACATCGCGAGCTGCCAGGCCGCGATGAACGACAACAAGGGCGCGCGCGAGACCCTGCAGTCGCTGCTGAAAAAATATCCCGGCACGCCGGCCGCCGATCAGGCCAAGCAGCGCCTGGCGGGCAAGCGTTAGCCGTGGGAGCGAGCTTGCTCGCGAATCGCGGAATTCGCGAGCAAGCTCGCTCCCACAGGTCGATCGCTTCCTAGCAATCCTCGTCGCATGCCAAAAGCCGTCGTACTGCTCTCCGGAGGCCTGGATTCGGCCACCGTCCTCGCCCTGGCGAGCCGGCAGGGCTACGACTGCCATGCGCTCTCGATCGACTACGGCCAGCGCCACCGCGCCGAGCTCGACGCCGCGGCGAACGTCGCGCGCGCCTTGGGCGCGGCTGAGCACAAGACGGTCAGCATCGACCTCACCGCGTTCGGCGGCTCGGCGCTGACCGATGCCGCCATCGCCGTGCCCACCGGCGGCGTGCAGAAGCAGGGCATCCCGGTCACCTACGTGCCCGCGCGCAACACCATCATGCTGTCGCTCGCGCTCGCCTGGGCCGAGGTGCTCGGCGCGCAGGACCTGTTCTTCGGCGCCAACGCGGTCGACTACTCGGGCTACCCCGATTGCCGCCCCGAATACATGCGCGCCTTCGAGCGCCTCGCCAACCTCGCCACCAAGGCGGCGGTCGAGGGCCGCCGGCTGACGCTGCACACGCCCATCATCGCCATGAGCAAGGCGCAGATCATCGATGAGGGTCTGAAGCTGGGCGTGGACTACGGCCTCACCGTCTCCTGCTACCAGGCCGATGCCCAGGGCCGCGCCTGCGGCGTCTGCGATTCCTGCCGTCTGCGCCGCGCCGGCTTCGAGGCCGCCGGCGTCGCCGACCCGACGCGCTACGCCGCCGCGCCGGCCTGAGCCGCGCCGCATAGGCTGGGGTTATTCGCGCGCTAAAAGATTTTACTTGCGCCGCGCGCGACCCAGACTAGAATCCTCCGATTCTCAAGGGTGGGGAGGCCCATGAAAGAAATCAATCCGGTGGCCATCGCGCACACCGTGGCCTGGAGCGGCTTCGCGCTCGCGTTCATCTTCGGCGCGGTCGCCAACAAGACCAATTTCTGCACCATGGGCGCGGTGTCCGACATGGTCAACATGGGCGACTGGGGGCGCATGCGCATGTGGCTGCTCGCGATCGCGGTCGCGATCCTCGGCGCGACCGCGCTGCAGCTCGGCGGCGTGGTCGAGCTGTCCAAGTCGATCTACATGGGCGCGAATTTCCCCTGGCTGTCCTATGTCGTCGGCGGGCTCGCCTTCGGCGTCGGCATGACCCTGGGCTCGGGCTGCGCCAGCAAGACCCTGATCCGCATCGGCGGCGGCAGCCTCAAGTCGCTGGTGGTGTTCCTGTTCCTCGGCATTTCCGCCTACGTCACGCTGAAGGGCCTGTTCGGCGCGTTTCGCGCCGGCGTGCTCGATCCGGTGGCGCTGCACCTGGGCAGCGGGCAGGACCTGCCTTCGCTGCTGGCCGGGGCTTTCGGCGCGGACCGGAAGGCCATGCTCGAGCTCGCGAGCGTCGTGCTGGCCGGCCTGCTGCTCTTGTTCGTGTTCAAGGACCGCGACTTCCGCCGCAATTTCGACGGCATCCTCGGCGGCCTCACCGTCGGGCTGGTGGTGGTCGGCGGCTGGTACGCGAGCGGCAAGCTCGGCTACCTGGCCGAGGACCCCAACACCCTGCAGGAAGCCTTCCTCGCCACCAACACCGGGCGCCTGGAATCGCTCTCCTTCGTCGCGCCGCAGGCCTACCTGCTCGAGCTGCTGATGTTCTGGACCGACACCAGCCGCATCGTCACCTTCGGCATCGCCTCGGCGCTGGGCGTGGTGGCGGGCTCGGCGGCCTATGCGCTGGCGAGCCGCAGCTTCCGCTGGGAAACCTTCCGCGATCCGTCCGACACCGGCTATCACATGCTGGGCGGCATCCTCATGGGTTTCGGCGGCGTGACCGCGATGGGCTGCACCGTGGGCCAGGCGATCACCGGCGTTTCCACGCTGGCGCTGGGTTCCATGCTCACCTTCGTCTCCATCGTCGCCGGCGCCGCCCTCACGATGAAATGGCAATACGCGCGCATGCTGCGGGAAGCATGAGGTTTTTCGCCCCGGCGGGGCGTGCGCGCGCCGAAATCGATGCGCATTCACGCGCAAAAAGCCCGGATTTCATTGACACAAGTACCCCCGGCAAATTAAAATCGCGCCTCTTTTCGGGTCGTTAGCTCAGCCGGTAGAGCAGCGGACTTTTAATCCGTTGGTCGCCAGTTCGAATCTGGCACGGCCTACCAATAGATCAAACGGATAGGCGCAGCGCGGGCTTGTTCGCAGGCAGTAGATGGGGCGTTAGCTCAGTTGGTAGAGCAGCTGACTCTTAATCAGTTGGTCGTAGGTTCGACCCCTACACGCCCTACCAATCACCTGCTCGCCAGTCCCGATTTATCTCGGCGGCACAGGCCCGCGACGCACCGCGCGCATGCCGACAAAGCCGCAGCTCACTGCGCGCTTCCGCGCACACATTCGCTAGAGATTCGCGTTCCGCTAGACCCAATGGCCTATTGCAAAAATTTCCCGCAGGACTAGGCTGTACGCACTCGTCCGAAAAACCCACGCACAGGCGGAAGACGAATGGATGCCCCGGAAGCGGCGATGCAAGTAGAGGTGCCGGATAGCGTTCGGCAGAAGGCCGACCGTTGTCCGCACGACTTCGGCTGCCTCGCGGGCGGCCGCTGCGGCACGCACGAACTGTGCGCGGTCGAGTATGCCTACGGCGCGAGCGTGATGCGCCTCACTTCCGCCGAACAGGTCTTCTGTCGCTATCAGGTCGCGTTCGGCGACTGCCAGCTCTGCACCTGCCCCGTGCGCGAGTATCTGCATTTCAGCAGGATGAAGCGTCGCAGCTGAAGCCTGCGCGCGGCGCCGTGGCGCAGCTTTCCCCGGCTCGCCGGCGCCCTTCGGGCAGGGTCCACCCGCAAGTGAAAATCCGCATGGCGCCGTGACGCGTGCGCCATGCTTAGCGCTCTGATCCGGCAGGAATTCCCCTTTGCTATCCGGGTGTTTGATCTAGGTCAACACAGCACCTGACCCGCGGGAAGATACTTCCCCCGTCGCATTGGTGGAACAAGTGTTGAATGGCATCAGTTTGAGGCATCGACCCGGAAAACCAGTGTGCGCGCGCGTATGCCACGTGGACCCGGAAGCTGCCCCGAATCGAATCCGGTCGACGGAACCCGTCAGCGGCGCAGTAGACGGCGGGCCGGCCGACACCACCCGATACCCCACAACTCGATAGACAAGCCGGTAAAGGCGGGCCGATATGAAGGCGAATGCAATGTCCAATTTTGAAATCGTGGCGCGCGAGGACTTCTCCGACGTCACCTACCTGCTCGAGGTGCGCCATCCGCTGATGGCGAAGGCGGCGAAGCCCGGGCAGTTCGTGATCGTGATGCTGAACGAGCACGGCGAGCGCATCCCGCTCACCATCGCTGATTTCGACCGCAACAAGGGCACCATCACGCTGGTGATCCAGGCGGTGGGCAAGACCACCAAGCAGATGCAGCAGGAGTGCAAGGTCGGCACCGTGCTCTACGGCATGGTCGGCCCGATGGGCATCCCGACGCACATCACCAAGGCGAAGAAAGTCGTGTGCGTGGGCGGCGGCCTGGGCGTGGCGCCGGTGTTCCCGCAGGCGCGCGGCTACAAGGAGGCCGGCGCCTACGTGATCGGCGTGCTCGGTTTCCGCAACAAGGACCTGGTGTTCTGGGAAGACAAGTTCCGCTCGGTCTGCGACGAGCTGATCCTGTGCACCAACGACGGCTCGGCCGGCATGAAAGGCTTCGTCACCGACGGCATCAAGGTCGCGCTCGACGGGCACAAGGACATCGACGAAGTCGTCGCCATCGGCCCGCCGGTGATGATGAAGGCCTGCGCCGACGCGACGCGCGCGGCCAAGATCAAGACCATGGTGAGCGTCAACCCGATCATGGTGGACGGCACCGGCATGTGCGGCGGCTGCCGCGTGAAGGTCGGCAAGGAGGTGAAGTTCGCCTGCGTCGACGGCCCGGACTTCGACGGCCACCTGGTCGATTTCGACGACCTGATGGTGCGCCTGTCGCGCTACACCAAGGTGGAGAAGGAAGCGCACGAGCGCTGGTCCGAGAGCTGCCGCATGACCAAGCAGGTCGGCGCGCATGCGCTCGACGCGCTGGCGCGCGGCAAGGCGGGGCAGGTCGAACTGCTCGAGCTGCCCGATCCGTTCGAAGACGCGCCCGGCGGCTAGGCCGGCCGCTACAGTCAGCGCAGGGCCGCGAGGCCGCTGCCCCATTACCGCTAGAGGACAGGAAGATGGCGAAGAAGAAGACGATACGCACCATACCGCAGGAACGCACGCCGATGCGCGAGCAGGATGCGCAGGCGCGCGCGAAGAATTTCGAGGAAGTGGCCTGCGGCTATAACCTGGACGAGGCGCTGCGCGAATCCGAGCGCTGCCTGATGTGCCCGGACCAGCCCTGCGTGTCGGGCTGCCCGGTGAGCATCAACATCCCCGGCTTCATCCAGAAGATCAACGAAAAGAACCTGCGCGGCGCCTACGACATCCTCACCGACACCAACCTGCTGCCCTCGATCTGCGGCCGCGTCTGCCCGCAGGAGAACCAGTGCGAAGGCGTGTGCACCGTGGGCGATTCGCTCGAAGCGGTCGCAATCGGGCGCCTGGAGCGCTTCGTCGGCGACACCGCGATCAAGGAAGGCTGGGTCAACATCCCCTACATCGAGCCCAACCGCTTCCGCGTCGGCATCGTCGGCTCGGGCCCGGCCGGCATGGCCTGCGCCGCGGACATGGCCAAGGCGGGCTGCGACGTCACCGTGTACGAGGCCTTCCACCAGGCCGGCGGCGTGCTCAAGTACGGCATCCCGGATTTCCGCCTGCCCAACGAAGTCATCGACGCCGAGATCAACAACCTGAAGAAGCTCGGGGTCAAGTTCGAGTGCAATACCCTGGTCGGGCGCCTGTTCACGATCGAGCAGATGATAGACGAGATGGGCTTTCACGCGGTGTTCATCGGCGTCGGCGCCGGCTATCCGACCATGCTCAACATCCCCGGCGATTCCTCGAACGGCGTGCTCTCGGCCAACGAGCTGCTGACGCGCTGCAACCTGATGCGCGCGCGCGATTTCCCCAATTTCGACACGCCGCTGCCGATCGGCAAGCGCGTCGCCGTGGTCGGCGCGGGCAACACCGCGATGGACGCGACGCGCGTGTCGCTGCGCCTCGGAGCGGAAAAGGTGTACTGCGTCTACCGCCGCTCGCGCACGGAAGCGCCGGCGCGCGCCGAGGAAGTGCATCACGCCGAGCAGGAGGGGGTGGAATTCCACTGGCTCACCGCTCCGGTGGCGGTGCTCGACGACGGCAAGGGCAATGTGCGCGGCATGCGCTGCGTGAGGATGGAGTTGGGCGAGCCGGACGATTCCGGCCGGCGCCGCCCGGTGCCGGTGGCCGGCAGCGAATTCGACTTCGAGACCGACCTGATCGTGTACGCGATCGGCACCAACGCCAACCCGATCATGGGCCAGACCTCCAAACTCAAGCTGAACAAATGGGGCTATATCGGCGCCGACGACAATCTCGCGACCTCGGTCGCGGGCGTGTTCGCGGGCGGCGACATCGTCACCGGCGCGGCCACCGTGATTCAGGCCATGGGCGCGGGGCGCAAGGCGGCGCGCAGCATGAAGGCCTATCTCGGCATCCGCGATCCCGGGCTGCCTTATATCAGCGGCGCGGGCACCTTGTTCGGCATCGACGCGCATGAGCGCAATTTCGCGCGCGTGCGCATCGCCTGATCCGGCGACGCGTCAACGCAAATCACGCTAAACAGCAGCCACGGAAAAAACATGAACGACATGACCATAGAGAAGGCGGTGAAGAAGCCCGGCAAGAAAGCAGGATCGCCCGCGGGCAGGAAGGCGGCGGTCAAGCTCAAGGAACACATCGTCGAAATCATCAGCGACTCGGGCGAGGGCGCGCAGAAGTGCGGCCAGTCCCTGGGCGCGATCGCGGCGCAGATGGGCAACGGCATCTGGACCACGGAGATCATCCCGGCGGAAATCCGGCCGCCCGCGCGCAGCGTCGCCGGGGCGAGCGGCAACCGCATCCGCATCGGCTCCAAGTACATCACCAACGGCGGCGACGAGACCGACATGGTGGTCGCGTTCAACGAGCAGGTGCTGCTCGGGCGCGTGCGCGCGAAGGAACTCAAGCCCGGCTGCACCATCCTGCTCGAGAGCATGTGGCGCACGCACGCCGACCCGAAGATCGTCGCCTCCTACGTCGAGACCCACGACAAGTTGGTGGCCGCGGGCTACGACGTGCGCGAAATCCCGATGGAAGAGGAATGCAAGAAGATCGTCGCCGACGCGCGCCGCGGCAAGAACATGTTCGCCCTCGGCATGCTGTGCTACATCTACAGCCTGGAGCTGAAGCTCGCGGTGGACCAGATCGAGCTCGCCTTCGGCAAGAAGGACCGCAGCGTGGTGGACGCCAACATCCGCCTGCTCGAAGCCGGGCAGAAGTGGGCCGAAGCCAACCTCGATTTCTGCTACAGCATCCCGGCGGTGCGCTCGACCGAGCCGCAGCTGGTGGTCAACGGCAACACCGCGCTGGCGCTGGGCGTGCTCGCCTCGGGCATGGAAATCTGCGCCATGTACCCGATCACGCCGGCGACCTCGGCTTCGCACTATCTGTCCGAGTGCTTCGAGAAGGTCGGCGGCATGGTGCACCAGGCCGAGGACGAAATCGCGGCCTGCGCCTTCGCCATCGGCGCCTCCTACGCCGGCAAGTGCACGGTGACCATCACTTCCGGCCCGGGCTATTCGCTCAAGCAGGAAGGCATCGGCCTCGCGGTCATGGGCGAGATCCCGCTGGTGGTGGTGAACGTGCAGCGCGGCGGCCCGAGCACCGGCCAGCCGACCAAGATGGAGCAGGGCGACCTGATGACCGCGATATTCGGCAGCCACGGCGACGCGCCCAAGGTGGTGATGGCGCCGGGCACCATCGAGGAATGCTTCTACTCGATCATCACCGCGCGCAAGATCGCCGAGACCTTCAACATGGTGGTGGTGGTGCTGACCGACGCCGGCCTCGCCACTTCGCAGCAGCCGTTCGCGCGCCCGGTGTTCAACGAAACCTGGATGGCGCCGCCGGTGGACCAGAGCCCGGTTCCGCCCGGCGCCAAGCCCTACGACTGGGACGACACCACCGGCCTCGCGCGCCGCTTCATTCCGGGCCAGCCCGGCGGCATGCATACCCTGACCGGCCTCGCGCACGACCGCGACAGCCACGTCGCCTACGACGCCGAGATCAACGAGCAGACGCTGCGCTTTCGCAGCCTGAAACTCGCCGCGCTGCAGAAGACGCTCACCGTGCCGCCGGTGTTCGGCGATGCCAAGGGCGAGCTGCTGGTGATCGGCTGGGGCAGCACCAAGGGCGCGATCGAGGAAGCGGTCGAGGGCCTGCGCGCCGAAGGCAAGAAAGTGTCCTCCATGCACCTGCAGTTCCTGCAGCCGCTGCCGCCGGGGATCAAGGACATCATGAAGGGCTTCAAGAAAGTGATGACCATAGAGAGCAACTGGAGCGACCGGCCCGAGGACAAGATCATCGACGAGAACAACCGGCGCTATTCGGCGCTGGCGATCCTGCTGCGCGCGCGCTATCTCGTCGACGTGGATTGCTTCAGCGAGGTGAAGGGCCAGCCGATCAAGCCGGGCACGATCCGCCGCGTGATGCTGGAAAAGCTCAAAAAGTAAAGGAAGGGAAACAGACCATGAACATGATGTCCGACCTGAGTTCCGCCACCGCCTGCCTGCTGCAGATGGCCGACGAGCATTTCGAGCTGGAAGACTACCAGAGCGGCGTGCCGCGCTGGTGCACCGGCTGCGGCGACAACGCCATCCTCGCGGCGGTGCAGCGCCTGTGCCGCGACGAGGGCCTGCGCCCGGAGAAAACCGTGTTCGTGTCCGGCATCGGCTGCTCCAGCCGCTTTCCGCACTACATGAAGACCTACGGCTTTCACGGCATCCACGGGCGTGCGCTGCCGGTGGCCGAGGGCGTGAAAATGGCGCGCCCCGACCTGACCGTGTTCGTGAACACCGGCGACGGCGACTGCACCAGCATCGGCGCGGCGCACTGGATCCACGCCATACGCTACAACATGAACCTCACCGTGTTCCTGCACGACAACCAGATCTACGGCCTGACCAAGAAACAGGCGTCGCCGACTTCGCCCATCGGCACCAAGAGCAACACCACGCCGCGCGGCAGCTACCTCGAGGCGCTGAACCCGCTGACGGTCACGCTCGGGGTGCAGAACGTCTCCTTCGTCGCGCAGGCGGCCGACTGGATTCCGGAAGTGCTGTTCGACATCGTCAAGGCGGCCTACCACCACAAGGGCCTGTCGTTCGTGCGCATCATCCAGCGCTGCCCCGAGTGGCTGCCGAAGGCGCTCGATCCGTGGATGCACGACCCGAACAAGGTGCAGCTGCTGCACCACGCCGACGGGCTGCAGCTCAGCGCAGGGCTGTCGCGGGTGTACAAGAACCAGGTCGAGCACGACCCGATTAACATGAACCGCGCGCGCGAGATCGCTTCCGCGCATGACGTCATTCCGGTGGGGATCCTGTACCGCAACCCGGCCGTTCCCTGCTACGAGGACCTGCGCCTGACGGACAAGCTGCGCACCCCCGACCTGACGCGGGCGGGACTCAACGCGGAGCTGGACAAGTACACGGTCTGGCCGCAGGAAGCGAAGGAAAAGGCGGCGTAGGACGCCGTCACGCGGCGCGCGCCATCACAGCAGCCAACACACTAAACCAGCAAGGCAGGTTGATAAAGACATGGAAGCCGATACCCAAGCGCATGTAGCGTTTTTTCTCACCGGCAGGCGGCCGAGCGAATATCTGGACGCGGTCGACGGGCTGAATCTGCGCCCGGCCCTGTTCGCGGGCTACCGCGAACTGTCGCGCCTGCGTTACGATTTCCCGCTGGTGCTGGTCGCCGACCGCGCCGACCAGCAGTTCGTGCAGTCGCTGTCCGGGCTGGTCGATGCCGCGCTCGCGAGCGCGGCGAAAGGCAGCGACGGCGAGCGCATACGCAAGCACGCGCTCGGCCTGGAGCAGGAAATCCGCACGCTCGTCGCAGGCGGCGCGAGCGGAACCCTGTCGGCGCTGTGGGACAAGGCGGCCGCCCGGCTTGCACGGGCGACGGAAAAATCGGGCGCGGACAAGACTTTCGCCGACAGCCTCAAGCGCACGCGCGCCGCGATCAAGCTCGACGGCGAGCTGGCCGATTGCGACGCGGCGCTGCCCGCGCGCCTGCTGCAGCACGCCTGGACCGCGGTGCAGCAGCAAAAGGCGCAGGCCTTCCGCAAGGAGCTCGACCGGCTGGTGCTGAAGCTGTCGGACATCCTCAAGGCCGATTTCGAGCGCTCCGAGGCGGGGCGCAGCGCCAAGCACCTGAAGGCCGCGGTAGGCAGCGGCTTCGGCGCCGCGTTCGATTTCGACGCGATGTCCAACCTGCTCGCCAAGGCCCTGCCCAAGGATGCCTTCCCCGAGAGCCGGCGCAAGCGCATACGCGCGCTGCTCGACGTACTGAACACGCAGCAGTTCTTCCCCGCTGCCGCGGCGTCCGCAAAAAAAGGCGCGGCCAAGCCCTACTCCTTCCAGTTCGCGCGCTGCGGCGATGCGCTCGCCGCCTTCCGCGAGCGCATGCCCAAGCTGATCGAACTGGCCAAGGCCATCGCCGTCGCCGAGCTCGAGATCGACGGGCAGTACAGCGAAGCCAAGCACAATGCCCTGTTCGAGCAGTTCGGCGCGAACGGGCTCGACCCGCAGGACTTCGCGCCCTTCCCCGATTACCTGGTGTGCATCAACGCCGGCAAGCTGCAGGCCGAGGAGCATGCGCAGCTGATGGAAATCCTGTCCTCCGGGCTGCCGATCAAGGTGCTGCTGCAGATCGACGACATCCTGGAAGAGTCCGCGATCGGCGAGGGCAACCTGACCTCGGGCATGCGCAGCCGCCAGATCGCCAACATGGCTATGGGCCTGAACGAAGTGTATGTGCTGCAGTCGGCGAGCTCCAATCTGTACCGTTTCCGCGAGCGCATGCTGCGCGGGCTTTCCTATCGCGGACCGGCGCTGTTCAGCGTGTATTCGGGCGCGGGCGCCAAGGCCTCCGACCTGCCGCCGTATCTGATGTCGGCCGCGGCGATGGAGTCGCGCGCCTTTCCCGCCTTCGCCTACGATCCGTCGGCCGGGCCGAACTGGGCCTCGCGCTTCTACCTCGAGGCGAATTCGCAGGTCGAGCTCGACTGGCCGATCCAGGGCTTCAGCTACGAGGACGAGGAGCACCAGCGCGTGTCGGAGGATCTCGCCTTCACCCTGGTCGACTTCGTCGCCAGCGACCGCCGCTATGCGCGCCACCTCGCGCGCGTGCCGCGCGAGAAATGGAACGGCAGCATGATCCCGGTGGACGAATCGCTCACGCGCGAGCGCAAGGGCCTGCCGGACAAGGTGCCGAGCCTGATGATGGTCGACGCGGACAATGTGCTGCAGCGCGTGATCGTCGACGAGCGCCTGATCCGCGAAGCGCGCCGCTGCCGCGAAATGTGGCACAGCCTGCAGGAACTGGGCGGCGTGCACAATTCGCATGCGGAAAAGCTGCTCGCGCGCGAGAAGAAGGCCTGGGAAGAGCGCATGCAGCAGGAGGCCGAGGCCGTGGCCGCCGCCGCGCCGGCTGCAGCCGCGGCACCCGCAGCGGCAAGCGCCGCAGCCGCCGCGCCCGCCGCAGTGGAGGCCGAGCCCGAGCGCTCGCCCGACGAGGCCTGGATAGACACGCCGCGCTGCGCCACCTGCAACGAGTGCACCAACATCAACAACAAGATGTTCGTCTACAACGACAACAAGCAGGCCTACATCGCCGACCTCAAGGCCGGCACCTACGCGCAGCTGGTCGAGGCGGCGGAAAACTGCCAGGTCGCCATCATCCACCCGGGCAAGCCGATCAATCCGAACGAGCCGGGCCTGGAGGAGCTGAAGAAGCGCGCCGAGGCGTTCATGTAGGGGTGTCGCAGTAGCGGAATTGCGCGCTGCGCGCGCCAACCGTGTTTTCCGGACGGATAAAAGCCATCCGTCCGGAAAACACGGTTCTGGATAAAATCAAGGACAGTGCGGGAGTTTTATACGAGATCGCCGATTGCGCGCGGATGTGCTTTTTATCCGTGCGCAAGCGACGATCCGCGCGGACGGCTTCACGTCCGCGCAACTTCCCGACTCTGCAATAGCCGGCGCGCGATTCAAGTCGCCACGCGGATTCGCGCCCCAGGCATTGACCGCGAACCAGCGGGATAGAACAATGCCCGCACCGTGTTCCAATCGCTCCGTTCCCAGTGACAGCCGCAGTCCGCCGCATCATCCATGTAGACATGGACGCGTTCTACGCGTCGGTGGAGCAGCGCGACGACCCGGCGCTGCGCGGCAAGCCGCTCGCGGTCGGCGGACAACCCGACTCGCGCGGCGTGGTGGCCGCGGCAAGCTACGAGGCGCGCGCCTTCGGCGTGCGCTCGGCCATGCCCATGGCGCGCGCGCTGCGCCTGTGCCCGGACCTGCTCATCGTGCGCCCGGATTTCGCGCGCTACCGCGCGGCCTCGCAGCAGATACTCGCGATCTTCCGCGACTGCACGCCGCTGGTGGAGCCTTTGTCTCTGGACGAAGCCTATCTGGACGTCACCGCGAATCGCTGGGGCGAAGCGCTGGCGACGCCGGTGGCAAAGCGCCTGAAGCAGCGCATCCGCGAGGAGACCGGCCTGACGGCCTCGGCCGGCGTCGCGCCGAACAAGTTCCTCGCCAAGATCGCCTCGGGCTGGCAAAAACCGGACGGGCTCACGGTGATTTCGCCGGAGCGCGTCGAAGCCTTCCTGCAGCAGCTGCCGGTGGATGCGCTCTGGGGCGTGGGACCGGTGACCGCGCGCAAGCTGCGCGCCATCGGCATCGAGCGCCTGGTGGACGTGCGCGCGGCCGATGCCGAACGGCTGCAGCGCACGGTCGGCAGCCTCGCCGCGACCCTGCAGCGCCTGGCGCTGGGCGAGGATCCGCGGCCGGTGGTGCCCGACCGACCGTACAAATCGTCGAGCAGCGAGAACACCTACAACGAGGATCTGCTCTCGCTCGACACCATACGCGCGGAGATCGATCGCATGGCGCGCCAGGCCGCGGCATGGCTCGCGCGCAAGGACCTGCTCGCGCGCACCGTGACCATCAAGGTGCGCTACGCCGATTTCAGCACCGTCACGCGCAGCCACAGCGCCGCGCCCACGCGCGACGCCGCGGAAATCGCCGCGCGCGCGCTCGGCCTGCTCGAGCGCACCGAGGCCGGGCGCAGGCCGATACGCCTGCTCGGCGCCGGCGTGCATGGATTTGCCGGCGATGATGCCGCGATTGGCGTCCCTGGAGTGTTGAAGTTCGAAGACTAGGCCGGGAGCGGATTTGCGCGCTGCGCGCGCCAGCCGTATTTTCCGGACGGATAAAAGCCATCCGTCCGGAAAACACGGTTCTGATCGACATCAGACAAAGCGTGGGGAGTATACAAGACCGCCGATTTCGAGCGCATGTGCTTTTAATCCGTGCGAAATCGGCGATCCGCGCGGACGGCTTCTCGTCCGCGCAAAATACACCCATAATTCGTGATCAGCCATGTCCAGACCCCTGCTCGATCTGAGTTTCGGCATCAAGCGCCCCGACGGTTATGTGTCGGACATCTGGCGCGCGTCGACCACGCGCCTGGGCGATTTCCACCTCGCCACCAGTTCGATCGCGGGCGCGGAAGAATACCGTTTCAACAAGTCCGGCATGTGCCGCAGCGCCCACAGCGGCGGCGATGCGCTGCCTCCCGCGCTGCGCGACCGCGCGGGCTTTCGCTGGCGCCGCGCGGCGACGCCGCCGCGCGGCAGCGGCAGGGCGGCGCGCGTGGCCTGGATCGCGTTTCCCACCGACTACCTGTCGCGGCCGACGGTGGAAGACGAGGGCGACATATTCTGGATCGCCGCGGCGCCCGCCTGCGGCGCGACCTATGTGGAGTTCGCCTACGCCGCGGAGCCGGAGCAGGGCATACGCGGCGTGCTCGACGTGATGCAGGACCGCACGCTGGTGCGCTGCGCCGCGCTGCCCAACGGCGAGACGCTGGTGATCTTCTGCTATCACGCCGACTGGGACAACAAGGACCTGCGCGTGCCGGGAAACGGTGTGGCCGCGGACGTGCTGTTCTCCGCCGACGATCCGCTCGCATCGGGACGCCCGCTGCGGCATCGCTTCGGCCCGGCGCCCAAGGACGAAGAGGCGGTGCTGCTGCTCGAAATGGGCGGGGCTGCGGTCACCAACTGAATTCCCGCCCCGGGGATGCGGGGCCTGGGCGCGGCGCCAATCTCGGCTACACTAGCGAAAAATCAGAAAAAAGGCGAGCTCGATTCAATAGTCCCGAAAATAGACGGCCCGGCGTATGCCGCTACGGCCGCAAACCAGGAGGAATGCCATGGCTTTTCGCAGCGTCTATCCCGATGTCGCGATTCCCGAGATTGCCTTGACCGAATACGTGCTCGCGCAGGCGCGCGAGCGCGGCGACAAGCCGGCGCTGATCGACGGCCCCAGCGGGCGCACCATCACCTATGCGCAATTGCCGGGCCTGATCGCGCGCGTGGCGGCCGGCATGGCGCGCCGCGGCTTCAAGAAGGGCGAGCGCTTCGCCATCTTCAGCCCCAACGTTCCCGAATACGCCATCGCCTTCCATGCGATCGCCTCGCTCGGCGGCGCGGCGACGACGGTCAATCCGCTCTACACCGCGGGCGAGCTGGCGAAACAGCTCAACGATTCGGGCGCGCGCTTCCTGCTGACGGTGCCGCCCTTCCTCGCGACCGCGCGCGAAGCCGCGGCGCAGGCGAAGGTCGAAGAGATCTACGTGTTCGGCGAGGCCGAGGGCGCCACGCCCTTCGCCACGCTGCTCGCGGGCGATGCGTCCCCGCCCAGGGTGGCGATCGACGCGCGCAAGGACCTCGTGGCCCTGCCCTATTCCAGCGGCACCACCGGCATGCCCAAGGGCGTCATGCTCACGCACCATAACCTCGTGGCGGAACTGTGCTCGGTCGAGGGCGTCACCGACGCGGCGCTGATCCAGCCCGAGGACACGGTGCTCGCCTTCCTGCCCTTCTTCCACATCTACGGCATCGTCGCGTTTCTCAACCTGAGCCTGCGCATGGGCGTCACCGTGATCACCATGCCGCGCTTCGACCTGGAGCAGTACCTGCAGCTGGTGCAGAAGTACGGCGTCACCATCCTGCACGTGGTGCCGCCGATCGCGCTCGCGCTGGCCAAGCATCCGGTGGTGGCCAACTACGACCTGAAGAAAGTGCGCGGCGCGTTCTCCGCCGCCGCGCCGCTGTCGGGCACCGTCGCCGACGCGCTGTACGAGCGCCTCGGCTTTCGCATCTCGCAGGCCTACGGCATGACCGAGGTCAGCGGCGCCTGCCACCTCGGGCCGACCACGCCGGAGAAAATCAAGCCGGCCTCGGCCGGGCGGCTGATGCCCAATATGGAGTGCAAGGTGCTCGATACCGCCACCGGCGCCGAGCTCGGCGCGGGCGAGCAGGGCGAGATCCTGGTGCGCGGCCCGCTGGTGATGCAGGGTTACCTGAACGTGCCCGGCGCCACCGCGGCGACCATAGACGCCGAGGGCTGGCTGCGCACCGGCGACATCGGCTACGTCGACGCCGACGGCGACTTCTTCATCATCGACCGCACCAAGGAGCTGATCAAGTACAAGGCGCTGCAGGTTGCGCCGGCGGAACTCGAGGCGGTGCTCGTGGGCCATCCGGCCATCGCCGATGCCTGCGTGATCGGCATCGCCGACGAGGAGGCGGGCGAAGTGCCCAAGGCCTTCGTGGTGAAGAAGGGCGAGATCACGGCCGAGGCGCTGCAGGCCTATGTGGCCGAGCGCGTGGCGCCGCACAAGCGCATACGCGCGGTCGAGTTCATGGATGCGCTGCCCAAGTCGGCCACCGGCAAGCTGCTGCGGCGCGTGCTGATCGAGCGCGAGCGCAACAAGGTGAAGGCCTAGCCGTGCTGCGCCAGCCGCTGGTGTTCGTCGACCTGGAAACCACCGGCATGCTGGCGGCGCAGGAGCGCATCACCGAAATCGGCCTGGTCGAGCTCGACCGGGGCGAGCTCGTCGGCAGCTGGAGCCAGCTGGTGAATCCGGAGAAGGACATCCCGCCCTTCATCGAGGCGCTCACCGGCATCAGCAACGACATGGTGCAGCAGGCGCCGAGCTTCGGCGAACTCGCGCCCGCGCTGTTCGCGCGCCTCGAGGGCAAGCTACTGATCGCGCACAACGCGCGCTTCGACTACGGCTTCCTCAGGCAGGAGTTCGAGCGCGCCGGTTTCGACTATCGGCCGCGCGTGCTGTGCACGGTCAAGCTGTCGCGCAAGCTGTTTCCGCAGCAGCGCCGCCACAACCTCGACAGCCTGATCGAGAGCCATAGCCTGAGCTGCAACGCGCGCCACCGCGCGCTCGGCGATGCCGAAGTGCTGTGGCATTTCATGCGCAAAATCCAGGCCGAGTTCGACGCGGAAATGATCGAGGCCGCGCTGCGCGCGCAGCTGGACGCGCAAAGCCTGCCTGCGGCGGCATAAGGGCTCATTGCCAGATTTGGCACGTTCGCATGCCGCTCGCCCAGGCCGGGCACCGGTGACGGAAAAGCAAAGTTGAAGATTGCCGGGCGCTGCAGCGATCAGTCCACGCTCGCGCCGGTCTGCCTGATCACCTTGCCCCAGCGTTCGCGCTCGGCGCGCATCAGCTTCGCCAGGCCTTCGGGCGGCGTGCCCATCGGTTGAAAATAGATCCGGTGCATTTTCTCGCCGAGCTCGGCGCCGTGGAGGATCGCGACGAGTTCGCGGTTGAGGCGCTCGATGATGGGCTGCGGCGTTTTCGCCGGCACGACCATGCCGAGCCAGGCGCTGGATTCGAAGCCGGGGAAGCCCGCTTCGGCGATCGTGGGCAGCTCGGGCAGTACCGGACTCTTCGTGCCGCTGGTGACGGCGAGCGCCTTGACCCGGCCCGACTGCGCCAGCGGCATCGCCGTGCCGGGGACGATGAAGCCGGCCTGGATCTGATTGGCGAGGATGGCCGCATTCACTTGCGGGCTGCCCGGGTAGGGCACGTGCACGATATCCAGGCCTGCCTGCATTTTGAGCAGCTCCATGGTGAGGTGCGAGGAACTGCCGTTGCCGACCGAGCCGTAGTTGAGCTTGCCCGGCCGCGCTTTCACGTAGTCGATGAATTCCTGCACCGAGTTCACGCCCAGGCTGGGATTGACCACCAGCACGTTCGGGCTCAGCGCCACCAGCGTCACCGGCGCGAGTTCGGTGAACGGGTCGTAGGCCATCTTCTTGTAGAGCGCGGTGTTCACCGCCAGCGGCCCGGCTATAGACAGGCACAGGGTGTAGCCGTCCGGCTCGGCCCTGGCCGCGAGGCCGGTGCCGAGGTTGCCGCCCGCGCCGGGCTTGTTCTCCACGATCACCGGCTGGCCCAGCGCCGGCGCGAGCCTGTCCGAGAGCATGCGCGCGATCAGGTCGGGCGAGCTGCCGGCGGGGAAGGGCACGATGAGATGCAGCGGCCTCGCGGGCCAGGCATCGGCGGCGCCGGCGGCGCTGCTGCACAGGGCCAGCGCGAGCGCGATCAGCAGTCGTTTCATTTTTTTCTCCGGCAACAATGCGCGCGCGCCGGGTCGCGGCGCGCGGACCGATTATAATCGCCGCAGAATAAGGGAGGAGCGGCATGGCGAAAACGGATTTGCCCATACTCATAGCCGGCGGCGGCATCGGCGGCTTCGCTGCGGCGCTGGCGCTGACGCAGAAGGGATTTCCGGTCCACTTGATCGAGCGCGCCGCAGACTTCCACGAAGTCGGCGCGGGCATTCAGCTCGGGCCGAACGTGTTCCGCATGTTCGAGCTGCTCGGCGTCGGCGAGCAGATGTCGCACTGGGCGGTGTTCCCGCAGAACCTGATCATGCGCGATGCGCTCGACGGCTCCGAGGTCACGCGCATTCCGGCGGGGGAAGCGCTGCGCAAGCATTTCGGCTATCCCTACGCGGTGATCCACCGCGCCGACCTGCACAACACGCTGATCGAAGCGGTGCGGCGAACGCCGCTGGCGACGCTGACGACGGGCAGCAAGGTCGTCGCCTACGAGGACCGCGGCGAGCGCGTGGAAGTGCGCACCGAAGCGGGCCAGCATATCGAGGGCGCCGCGCTGATCGGCGCCGACGGCCTGTGGTCCGCGGTGCGCAGCCAGCTCGTGGGCGACGGCAAGCCGCGCGTCTCGGGCCACATCGCCTACCGCGGCGTGATCCCGCTGGCGAAGGTGCCCGAGCACCTGCGCGAAGACAATGTGGTGCTCTGGGCCGGACCGAAGACGCACCTGGTGCACTATCCGCTGCATCGCGGCGAGGTCTACAACCTGGTGGTCGTGTTCCACAGCAGCCGCTACGAAGAGGGCTGGGACAGCTATGGCGATCCCTCGGAATTGCGCGAGCGTTTCGCCGGGCAGCATCCCAAGGTGCGCGAGTTCCTGGCCATGGCGAACGAGTGGAAGATGTGGGTGCTGTGCGACCGCGATCCGATCAGCCAGTGGAGCAAGGGGCGCGTGACGCTGCTCGGCGACGCCGCGCATCCGATGCTGCAATACCTCGCGCAGGGCGGCTGCATGGCGATCGAGGACGCGGTGGTGCTGGCGGACCGGCTCGCTGCGTCCAAGGGCAATTTCGACGCCGCGTTTCTCGCCTACCAGCAGGCGCGCTACCTGCGCACCACGCGCGTGCAGCTGACCGCGCGCATGTACGGCGACATCTATCACGCTGCCGACGCGGTGCGCGACCTGCGCCGCCAGATGCTCGCCGGGCGCACGCCCGAGCAGGCCTACAACGGTGTCGCATGGCTGTATACGCCGGTCGCCTAGGCGCGCAAATTGCGGCGCCCGGTCGCTGGAGAAGTCCGGCGGGTTTCAGGCAGTGATTGCTTCCATGGATGACGCATGAACGCGAAGCTGGACCAGGCGCTGCAGCGTCTGACGCGCATTCTGCCGCTGAAGCAAAGGCAGAATGAAAGTGCGGCAGACGTCAGGGAACTGCATAGGGAAATCCTCCGCTCCTTCGTGAGCAGGGGGCGTATGCCCACGCGCGCGGAAATGGCGCACTGCACCGGCCGGCCGGAGCATGCGCTCCAGGCCTTGAGGGCCAGCGAGATGGTGGTATTTTCCGCGGATGGCGAGCCGCTGGGCGCCTATCCCTTCACCATGGAAGCGCGCGAGTACAAAATCAGCGTGAACGGGCACCAGGTCCATGCCATGTGCGCCCTGGACGCGCTGGCGGTCAGTCCCATGTTCGGAATGCCGACGCAGATCGAGTCGCGCTGCAGGATCACCGGTGCTGCAGTCAGCATACGCCAGTTGGGAACGACCATAGAGAATGCGGCCGAGGCGGGCGAGCTGCATCTGGGCATAGCCTGGGGCGCGGCGGTCGCGGGCGCGAGCTGCGCGAACAGCCTGTGCATGCAGATGATCTTCCTGCGCGACGGCGCCGTCGCGCGGCAATGGCTTGCGCAGGATGGCGCGAACCGGGAAATCTTCTCGCTGACTGAGGCGGTCGAATTCGCCACTCGGCTTTTTGTTCCCCTGATGTCCGATTGATCGCTCGATGGACGGGGCCGATGCCGGCCCGGATCGGACTTCCCTAGCCGCTGCTGCGCAGGCGCTCGATCAGCTTGCGCACCGGCACCGGTATCGCCGCGCCATGCGCATCGTCCAGCGAGAGCCAGATCTGGCCCGCGTCGCGCGCGGCCGGCGCGAGCGTTTTCACCGGGCACAGCAGCGGCTGGATCTGCAGCCTGAAGTGGGTGAAGCCGTGCGCGAGCGGTGCCAGCGGCTGCGCCGCGGCTATGCTGCAGCCGTAATGCCTGCGGCAATGCCGCTTCAGGTCTGCGCCGTCCTCGACTTCGGGCAGGCTCCACAGTCCGCCCCAGATGCCCGCGTTCGGGCGCTTTTCCAGCAGCAGTTCGCCCTTGTGCAGCAGCAGCAGCATGCGGGTGGCGCGCGTGGGCAGCGCCTTCGCCGGGCGCGGCGTCGGAAAATCGCGCGCGCGCCCGAGCGCGAGCGCGGCGCAGCTCGCAGCCAGCGGGCAGGCGTCGCAGGCGGGCTTCGCGCGCGTGCACAGCGTCGCGCCCAAATCCATGATCGCCTGCGTGTAGCGACCGATCTCGCGCGGCGGCAGCAGTTCCTGCGCCAGCTGCCAGAGTTGGTTCTCGATGCGCTTCTCGCCGGGAAAGCCGGCGACGGCGAAATGGCGCGCCAGCACGCGCTTGACGTTGCCGTCCAGGATCGCGGCGCGCGTGCCGTAGGCAAAGGCCGCGATTGCCGCCGCGGTCGAGCGGCCGACGCCGGGCAGCGCCTCGATGTCGGCGAGCGCGCGCGGAAACGCGCCGCCGTGGCGCTGCGCGACTAGCTGCGCCGCGCGCTGCAGATTGCGCGCGCGCGAGTAATAGCCCAGCCCGCTCCACAGGCGCAGCACTTCGTCCTGCGGCGCGGCGGCGAGCGTCGCGATGTCGGGGAAACGCTGCAGGAAGCGCTGGTAGTAGGGAATCACCGCGGCGACCTGCGTCTGTTGCAGCATGATTTCGGCGAGCCAGATGCGGTAGGCGTCGCGCGTGCGCTGCCACGGCAGGTCATGGCGGCCGTGGCGCTTGTGCCAAGCCAGCAGTCGCGCGGAGAACGCAGGGCTCATGTGGAGATCACAAAATATCCCGCGCGCGCGGTCCTGCCTGTTTGAACGACGATGAAGGAATGGAGCGGGAGACGAGTCTCGAACTCGCGACCTCAGGCTTGGGAAGCCGGCGCTCTGCCAACTGAGCTACTCCCGCTCATGGGGTGGATTCTAAAGCATTTCCACAAGATGTTCATTGCCGTGCAATTGGCTGCGGCACGGGGCTGGTCATGATCTTTGTCAAACATTGGTCAAAAAGAAATAGCACTTCTGCCGTGCAAGCCGGGAACTTTGTGTGACGAAAATCAATAAGCAGCCTTACCGCCGGCCGATGATTCATTTGCGCGTAATCCGTATGCCGATGAATGGAGGAAGTTACCATGTCCGAACTCGAACACAATCAAGTTTCGCACGTAACGCCGGAAAGCGATGCAATCGCGTCGCCGAGTCGGCGCACCTTCCTGAAAGGAGTGGCTGGGGCGGGTGCGGCGGTCTCGCTGATCAACGTCGCTTGGGCAGACGGAGAGATCGGCTTCTGGGCGAAGGATTTGCCCAAAGACAAGCTGACCGAAATGTTCAACACCATTGTCCGCATCCGCTGGTACGAGCGGACCATGGTGGACAAGATGATTACCGACCCCAAATTCCGGGGCTACAACCACTTTTATCCGGGTCAGGAAGCGGTCGCCACCGGCGTTTGCGCGGCACTGAACAACAAAGGCCCCTTGGACCAGCTCGATCTGGTGTACAGCACGCACCGGCCTAGCGGCCACGCCATCGCCAAGGGCGTGGACATGAAGAAAATGGCAGCCGAGTACGACTTCCGCGCCACCGGCTTGAACGGCGGTTACGCGGGCGAGATGCACATCTCGGACCCGTCCTGCGGCTTCGTCGGCGCCGACGGCATGATAGGACCGGGCCCGGTGATCGCGACCGGCTCGGCCTTCGCCTTCCGCGCCCGCGGCAGCAAGCAGGTGTCCGTTAATTTTGGCGGCGACGGCACCTACGCCACGCCGGCCTTCCACGGCGCGCTCAACAACGCGGCGCTGCTGAACCTGCCGTTCATCTACGTGCTGGAGAACAATCTGTATCACCAGTACGCGCATTATTCCTACTCCTGCCCGATGAAGGACATCGCCGAAGCGGCCCGGACCTACCGCATTCCCGGCGTGGTTGTGGACGGACAGGACGTGTTCCAGGTCTACAACGCCGCCAAGACCGCGGTGGATCGCGCGCGCGCCGGCGAAGGGCCGACGCTGATCGAGGCGAAGACCTACCGCTATTACAACCACTGGGGCGCGCCAGGTGCGAAGGCGGGCCAGCTCGGTGCGTTCGGTTACGATCCGCTGGCGATCACATCGTTCCGTCCGGAGCGCGAGGTGCGTGCCTGGATGCAACGCGATCCGGTGGACATCTGCCGCAACACCCTCGTCAACTGGGGTGTGCTGACTCGCGCACAGGCGGATGAGATCGAGGCCGCCGCGAAACGGGAGGCGATCGAAGCCTCCGCGTGGGCCGACCAGCAGCCGTTCTGCAAGCCTGAGGACGGTCTCAAGAACGTATTTGTCGAGGGCGTAGTAGCCGCCCGGCAATTTGGCTGAGGAGAACACCATGGCACGCAAGAGCTTCATGTATGCAGTCCTGGAGGCGGTGCAGTATGAGATGCGCAAAGACAAGGACATGATCTGGATCTTTGAACTCACGCCGCCGGTCGCGTCGACGCCGGGCATGCCGGTGATCAATCTCGAGAAAGAGTTCGGGCGCAAACGCGTGGTGAACACCGGCATCGACGAGATGTGGATGGCCGGATGCGTCCTCGGGGCCGGTCTTGCCGGATCGAAGGCCGTGACCTACATCCCCTACCAGGGCAACGGCATGGTGTTCCAGATGCTGCAGAACCATGCCGGCAAGCTGCGCCACATGACCGGCGGCAAAGCGTCTATGCCTATCGTGTTCATCCTGGAGATGACCGGACAGACCCCTGGGTTCGCCGGCCAGCACTCGGATTACGAGATCGACAGCTACTACATGCACATCCCCGGCCTGAAGACCGTCATACCGTCCAACCCGAAGGATGCGAAGGGCATGATGGCCGCGGCGATCCGCGATCCCAATCCGGTCGTCTTCCTGTGGCCGGACGGCCTGCGTGAAACGATGGAGGACGTGCCCAACGAGCAGTACGAGGTGCCGCTCGACAAAGCCGCGTTGCGTAGCACCGGCGGCGACATCACCATCGTCGGTTCCGGGGGCGGCATGCCCGAGGTGCTCAAGGCGACGGAAGAATTGCAGAAACAGGGAATGAAGGTCGACTGCATCGATCTGCGCGTGCTCAAGCAGATGGATACCGAAACGCTGGTCAAATCGGTGCAAAAGACCAAACGCCTGCTTACCGTCGACCAGTCCTATTACACGCTCTGCCCTGGCGCGGAAGTGATCGCGCGTTGTGCGGAGAACGTCGATGGGGCGCGCTTCAAGCGCGTGGCCTTCCCCGATGCGCCGCCGCCGGCTGCGCCCGAAATGTTCCTCTGGATGCGGCCCAACGCAGGTCATATTGTCGCCGCGGCGAAGAAACTGGTCGGTTGATGGACGCCGAGCGGCAGCCGTCCGAAATCTGCACGAACTGCGGCAGCGCCAGCCTGCGCGCGAGCCAGGTGCGCTCCGCGTTCTGGCAGGACGACCGGCTCGTGGTAGTGGAGGACATTCCAGCGCTCGTCTGCGGGGCATGCGCCGAGCAGTTCTATGACGACACGACCGTCGTCGGGCTCGATCTGCTCCGCGGCGAGGGTTTCCCGGCGGAAAAGGCGCGCGCCGAATTGCGCGTGCCGGTGTTCTCATTCGTCGACAGGGCGCGAACGAAGAGCGGGGCATAAGCATGGCGCCAAGCCGCGGCCGGATTTTCCTCGCCGCTCTCGCGGTCGCCGCTTTCGTATTGGCGCAGGCAGCGGGGGAAGACAACGCCTTCATGCCCAAGGGCGGCAGGGCGCTGCTGCTCGATCTGAGCGGTGCGCCGGCCAAGCTCGCGGAACTTCGAAATATTGTGCAGGTGCGCCGCACCGAAGCGGAGTGGCGCGATTTCCTCGCTGCGCGCAAGCAGGCCATGACCGAGCGCGAATTTGCGACGCTCAGCGCCTATCTCGCACTCAACATGCCACTGTCCGCTGACGCGGCGAAGCGCGACGATCTCGCCGCCGCGCTGCCGCCCGATGGACGCGACCTCGCGTGGAGCGGGTGCCAAAACTGCCACTCGCTGTTCTCCGGCTATCTGATGCAGGATCGCGAGCTGCAGGGCTGGCGCAACATTTTCCTGTCGCCGTTTCATCGCGAGTTGAAGATGAGTCCGCAGGAAAGGGAGGAGCTCGCGCGCTATTCGACGCTCAACATGCCGATGAAGATCGACGATGTGCCGCAGGACCTGCGCTTTTGATCGAAACCATAGCCCTCATAGAGACTGCCATGAATATTCTTCGTCCTCTTCGTCATTTCGCGCGCGCTGTCTTGTTGTTGCCCGCGGCACTGCTGCTCCTGCCCCTGCCGGCACAGGCCGCCGACGTGTTCGATTTCATTCCCTTGGGGGGCAGAACGCTTCTGGCCAGGACCTTTGCGAGCCGCCCGCCGGCCAACGAGGTGAAGGCCTTGCTTTCCGCAAAACACACAAGCGCTGAATGGCTCAGCTACCTGAAGAGTCACAGCAAGGCAATCACGGGGCTGCAGCGCCTGAACGAGAAGGAACTGCTCACGCTCGCCGATTATCTGTCGCACAACATGCCGCTGGCGCCGGCCAGCATTCCCGCGGACCCGTCGAAGGCAAACTGGGACAAGCTCCTGCCGCACGACGGGCGCGACTTCGCGCTCGAATATTGCCAAAGCTGCCACATCATCACCGTCGTCATCACGCAGGACAAAGCCAAGAATTTCTGGCTGGGCACCATGCACAAGCCCAGCCACATTCAGATCAAGCTGACCGAAGCGCAGCGCGAGGCGTTGGCAAGTTATCTGGTGATCAACGCGGCGATTCCGATCGACCTGGTGCCGGAGGATCTGCGCGCCGGCGGCGCGACGTACTAGCCGCGCGCCGGCCGGCGCCGGAGGTGTGACAGATGCTGTTCACCTCGCTCGAATTCTTCGTCTGCCTGCCGCTGGCGCTGATGCTGTTCGCGCTGCTTCCAGCTGGAAAGCGCTGGATTTGGCTGCTGCTCGCAAGCTACGGCTTCTACGGGGCGTCCCGGCCGTTCAATCTCGTGTATCTGGGCGCAGTGACCTTGTTCGTCTGGGGCTGCGGCGCGGCGATGGAGCGGGCTACGCGCGAGTCTGCGCGGCGCCTGCTGCTGACTGCCGGCCTGGCGGCGGTCATCGGCTCGCTCATCGCGTTCAAGTTCTATGACTTCGTCGCCGGTGAACTGGAGCGGGTCGCAGTCGAGGTGCTGGGTTCAGACAGTGCGATCACGCTCCCTCGGCTCGGCGTCGCGACCCCGGTCGGTTATTCCTTTTACGCCTTTTCGGCGGCGAGCTACCTCGTCGACGCCTTCTCGCGCCGCCTTGCCGGACGCAGCGGCGCGGGCGAGCTTGCGCTCTACCTTGCCTGGTTTCCGAAGATCCTCGCCGGCCCGATCGACCGGGCGACCAACTTCCTGCCGCAGGTGGCGCAGGGCCTCCGCGCCGACCCGGAGCGGCTGGTGCTCGGCTTGCAACTGATCGGCTGGGGCCTCATCAAGAAAGTGGTGATCGCCGACAACCTCGCGCCCATGGTCGACAAGGCTTTCGGCATCGCCGCCTTCGCCTCGCCGATCGAACTCCTGGTTAGCGTCTACTTCTTCGCTTTCCAGATCTATTGCGATTTCTCCGGCTACACCGACATCGCTATCGGCGTTTCGCTGCTGTTCGGACTGCAGCTGATGGAGAATTTCCGCCGGCCCTATCTTGCGTGCAGCACGGCCGAATTCTGGGGCGAGCGCTGGCACATTTCACTTGGCCGCTGGTTCCGGGACTACTTGTACATCCCTCTCGGCGGCAGCCGGGCGGGGCCGGTGCGCCAGTACCTGAACCTGATGCTCGTGTTCATCGCGAGCGGCCTGTGGCACGCAGGCCTCGGCTATGGCGTGGGCTGGACCTTCCTCGTTTGGGGCGCGCTCAACGGCGCGTACCAGTGGGCGGGTGTGGCGACACGGCCATTCTGGACCTGGATGGCCGGGCGCCTGCCACGCGCAAGCCGCAGCCTGCCATGGCTCACGCTGCGCGTGCTGCTGACCTTTCACCTGATCGCGATCACCTGGGTGTTTTTCCGCGCGCGCTCGCTCGGCGACGCCTGGTTGATCCTCAAGAAGATTGCCTCGAACCTCATCGAGATACCCGCACTGCTGTCGCGATTTCCGTTCACGGCGGAGCACTACACGGCTTTCGCCCTGATCGCGTTCCTGGTGTGCGTCGAGATTATCGATGAGCGCCGGCCGATAGTGCAAAGGCTGGCCGCCGGCCCGGCAGCGCTGCGCTGGTGCGTCTGGTATCTCGGCATCTTCGCGCTGCTGGTTCTTGGCCGCTGGCAGGCGCGCGAGTTCATCTACATGCAGTTCTGACGTATGCAGCGCCTCGCCAAATCCGCACTCCTCTTCATCGCGATCGGCCTCGCGCTGTACGCCGGCGTCTACTACGCGGCCGAGCGCCTGATGTTTCATACCGGGCGTAGCAATCCGTTCTTTAAAATCGCTGTTACGCAGGAGGCCACCTTCGATTGGGTGATCCTCGGTGCTTCGCACGCCATGCCCTTGGATTTCGGCGATTTCAACGCGCATATGCAGGGCGAGACCGGACTGCGGATCCTTAATCTGGCCTCGCCCGGGACGGGGCCGCTCTACAATCGCTTCGTGCTGGAGCATTTTCTGCGTGCACATCGTGCAAAGAACGTTCTCTACGTGGTCGATTCCTTCGCGTTCTATTCGCGCAGCTGGAATGAAGAACGCTTCGCCGATGCCAAGCTGCTCAGGCGCACACCCCTGGAACCGGCGATTGCTGCGCTCATCTTTGACTATGTCTGTCACGAAGGAGTGGATCCGCGTGCACTTCTCGATTATGTCGCCGGCTTCTCCAAGATCAATAATCGGGAACGCTTCGCGCGCGACGTGTGGGAGGGCGAGGCGCAATTCGATCGCGTCTATCGCCCTTCTGCGAGCGCGGTGAAAAAACGCATGGCCTACCTGTACCCGGACAAGACGGCCGTGGCAGCACTGGACCGCTACTTGGCGGAGCTCGCGACGATTGTTGCGACTTCGCGGCGGTCAGGCGCGAACGTGGTCATTATCAAGATGCCGACGCCGTCGCAATACCGCAGCCAGCTTCCGGATGAGACCACGTTCGATCGGGCGTTGTCGCCCCTGCTGACAAGATCTGAAATAGCCTTTCATGACTTCTCTCAAGCAATGGACGAGCCGCGTTTCTATTTCGACACTGACCACTTGAATCGGACTGGACTGACAGAATTCTTTGCCACGCATCTCAAGCCGATTATCATTTCAGCCATCCGTCGCTGAGTTTATGACGAAGAGCTCGCGGCGTTTTGCTGTCGGCTTTGAAGAACTGGGGCGATAGCAGTAGTTCGCCATTTCATAACCGCCGCGCGTCATGGTACCGTGCCAGTTGCATACCACGTCAGGTTGCCATGCTAACTCTCAGCCTACAGTGTAGCGCCGCGTTTTCCTGGTTCAGGATATGCTGCCAGTATCATCAACTGATGTCCGGACCTTTCTGGACAGGTGTGCACTGTTAGGCAGGCTACCGACTTGGGCGCATCCCCGGGTATTTTTGCTACCGTTCTTCCGTATCCGTAGGTCCGCGGGTTACTCAAGTGAGGGCCGAAGGCCACGTTGAGGATCTGCTCAGTGGGAGGTAAAAGATGCGCGACCATCAAATAGCAATGTTGCGTAGTTTGGCAGCGGTGTCCCTCGTCTTTTTCGGATGCGCATCCGAGCCAGCTTGGCAAATGCCTAGCGAAGCTACCCAAGCTGATTTCAACCAAGCAGTCGACGTGTGCCAGAAGGAGGCAGACGCTTGGGCAATTGCAATGACCAGCTCTGGCCAAATGCAGCTCCACAGTGCCCCCATGGACGCATCGCTCGCGGCGCAGTTCAACGAATCGAAGCAGAAAAGGTCCGAAGCATGCATGCAGGCTCGCGGTTACCGAAAGGCCAATTAGATCCGGCCAATTGTGGCCGCAAGTACCGCGATTTGAGCTCAACCCCGTTCCTGACTGACCGCTTTCTGGAACTCTGACTGGCCGGTTTGGGTCGATAGCCATCGCCTGACCGCTACCCTCTAGGAGTCAGCTTCGGCCGAACAACGGACATCAAAGAGCAAAAAATCTGAGGCCACCGTCCGTGTCCGGTTGAATTGGTGGCTACTCCAGTCAGGAACTGGACTGATTTGGCGTCAGTATCTGCCGTATCGCCTTGACGTCCTGCAGCTTGTCGAAGCCGGCATTGAGCTCGTCGAAGCCGATGTAGCCGTCGATCAGTTGATCGACCGGCAGGCGGCCTTCCTTGTGCAGGCGCAGGAACCTGGGGATGTCGCGCACGGGCACGCACGAGCCCATGAAGCAGCCGCGGATGGACTTCTCGTTGCCGACGAGGTCGCACTGGTTGAAGGCGAAGGTCGCAGTCGCCGCGGGCAGGCCCGCGACCACCACGGTGCCGCCATGCCGGACGAGCGCATAGGCAGTGGTCATCGCGTCTACGCTGCCCGCCAGTTCGAACGCGTAGTCGACGCCGCCGCCGGTCAGTTCGCGCACTTTCTCGACGCAGCCGGCCTCCTGCGTGCACAGCGCATGCGTGGCGCCGGCCCTCCGCGCCACCTCGAGTTTGGAAGCCTCGCGGTCGAGCGCGATGATGGTCTCGGCACCGGCCAGTTTCGCGCCGAGCACGCCGTTCAGCCCGACGCCGCCGAGGCCGATGATCGCAACGGTATCGCCCGCGCGCACCCTGGCCGTGTTGACCACGGCGCCCACGCCGGTCATGACGGCGCAGCCGAAAATCGCGGCATTCGCGAGCGGCAGATCCTTGTCGATCACGACCACGCTGCCGCGGTCGACCACGGCATACTGGGCCATGCAGGACAGCCCGGACTGGTGATTGATGCGCTCGCCGTTGAGGGCGGTGATGCGGCTGCCGCCGGCCATCAGTTCGCCGCGCGATTTGGCGATGAACGCGCGCTCGCACACCTGCGGCCGTCCTTCCAGGCAGCGGCGGCAGCGGCCGCAGGACGCCGAGAACTGGAACACGACGTGGTCGCCGACGCGCACGTCGTCGATGGCCGAGCCGACCTCGACCACTTCGCCCGAGCCTTCGTGCCCCAGCCCGATCGGCACCGGTCGCGGCCGGTCGCCGTTGATCATGGACAGGTCCGAGTGGCACAGCCCGGCGCCGGCGATGCGCACCAGCAGCTCCACCGGCTCCGGCGGCGCGAGGTTCACGTGCTCGATCGACAGGGGTTTCGACTGCGCGTAGGGGCGCGGCGCCCCCACCGTCCTGAGCACCGCGGCTTTGCAGCGTATGGTCATGGCTGATCCGGCGCCGGGCGCGGGCCTGTTGGATGAGAAAGAAGATCGGAGGGAAAAGACAGGATCGATTGTATATCTCTTCTCGTTGATGGGCAGCAGCGAAGGGCCGGCCGGCGAGTCCGAATTTCACTCCGACCCCGCAAGGGGCGCTATCTGCACTGTCATCTGCGCTTGCGCCGGCATGCGCCACCGGCGATACTCGCGTCGAGGGGGGCATCCCATAGGTTCATTCAAGCAAGCGTATCGCGCGGCGACCTCCGTGTTGTTGCCGCCGGTGCCGATCAGAGCCGCAGAACTCAAGCTTGTACTGTTGCTTTCTGCCGCAATGTTCGTGGGCATCTTTGACTCGATGCTCGATGGCTTTGCCCTGAAACACATCCAGAAGTCGGTTGGCATGCCCGATAGCGACGTCGGACGCTACATCGCCTTCATCCGGCTTGGCGTCCTGCCGGCGGTGCTGCTGGCGATGGGCAGCGATCTCTACGGCCGGCGGCGTTTCCTGATGGTCACCA